>WLWH01000400.1_pt1 | contig 35847 bp, 50 predicted proteins | sample 6712741 | NCBI WGS metagenome assembly WLWH01 (sample SAMN12718694, study PRJNA515312) | sponge metagenome | isolation source: marine sponge | host: Mycale hentscheli | place: New Zealand: South Island, Marlborough, Capsize Point | collected 2003-05-01
CCTTATGTGCTTGGTCACGTTACAGGATGCCCTGAGTTGGGAGATACCTCAAAACTTAATTACGTGACTTGCACCGAAAGCCTCAGAATTGAGGAGGTTGATCAAAGTCCTGATTACCTTGGCGAGCCTTGGGGCTGGTATAAAATTCTTCTTTCGGACGGTTGCTCATGGGTCGATGTTACTATGATCAATTGGGATGTAATTGCGCTTTACGATGACCCGTTTATTCATGTCAAAAATACAGGGGTCAAATTCAAAGTCATTTAGACCGCACTAATTCACCAACTTCTCAGCCCCTTAATTGGGGCTTTTTTTTGCCTTTTCATCGGGTTATGATATAACAGCCGAAAAGAACAGGTTTTTATTCCATATGGTTATATTGACTAGATGGGCATTCTTTAATGATTGCACCTTGGGCCGTTTAGAGTTTGACGGCTTCCGATGTTGGACAGTTGAGCGCCCTTGGCTCGATAACGCTGTAAACGTGTCCTGCGTTCCAGATGGCACATATACGATGGAACGGCACGATTCTCCAAAGTTTGGGCCTAATGTTTGGGAACTTCAGAACGTCCCAAATCGATCCTATATCTTGATCCACGCTGGAAACACCTCTAAAGATGTGACGGGTTGCATTGCATTGGGTGAAGGCTTGAGAACTGGGGCCGATGGCGTTACAAGCTCAAGGAAGGCCCTCTCAGCGTTTGAGGAACTAACCAAAGGTTTAGAGTCTCTAAAGATACAAATCGGCTCAGGACGAATCACAGAGCTTTCCTGATCGCATATTGTCGCAACTATAAAAAGGTTTGAACATGGCGAAAGATCCAAGGCTAGACCGCTACAATCTCGAAGGCTTCAACAAGCCTAAACGCACGCCAAAGCATCCCAGCAAATCTCACGTTGTACTGGCTAAGGATGGCGGCACCGTTAAGCTAATCAGGTTTGGTCAACAGGGAGTCAGTGGAAGCCCCGCCAGGAAAGGCGAAAGCAAAGCAGATGCGGCAAGGCGGGCGAGCTTCAAGGCTAGGCACGCTAAAGGAATAGCCAAGGGCAAGCTGTCAGGCTCTTACTGGTCCAACCGGGTGAAGTGGTAATGGCAGAGAAGAAGAAAAGCACCGTTAACAAGGCAGGCAACTACACGAAGCCAACGATGAGAAAGAACCTGTTCAACAAGATCAAAGCAGGGAGCAAAGGCGGCAAGGCTGGTCAATGGTCAGGCAGAAAGGCTCAGATGCTGGCAAAAGAATACAAGGCCAAAGGCGGAGGCTATCGGGACTAATGGCGCTCAAAGACTCACAGAAAAGCCTAAACAAGTGGACAAAGCAGAAATGGCGCACAAAGAGCGGCAAACCGTCCACGCAAGGCAAGAACGCAACGGGCGAAAGGTATTTACCCGAAAAGGCGATTAAGGCCATGAGCGCCCAGGAATACGCCGCAACGACTCGCAAGAAGCGCGAGGACACAAAGAAAGGCAAGCAATCCAGCAAACAGCCCAAAAAGGCCGCGAGCAAAACCAAGCGATACCGATAGGAGGTGATCCCATGCCGTACAAAGATCTCAAGAAGCAAGGCGCAAAAGTCAAGAAGACAAGCGACAAGCCCAAGAAGATGAGCAAGAAGCCCAAAAAATAATATGTGGCCCAAGAAGAAGGTGAAGCGAAAGCCTAAGCCTAGACCGAGGTGATGAAATGGCGGGTAGACCACGAACAGAGATAGACCTAGATCAACTGCGAAAGCTAATGGCCCTTAATTGCACAATGGCTGAGGTTGCGGCCTTCTTTGGTTGCAACAAGAAAACCATCGAGCGCCGCATGAAGGATGACGAGGAATTCGCGGAGATCATCGACCACGGGCGAGCCGATGGGATGCTATCGGTAAGGCGGCAACAATTCCAGATTATGGAAAGCGGGAACGCTACGATGGCGATCTGGTTAGGGAAGCAGCTTTTAGGTCAGCGGGACCAAATCGACACAGTGCAAGAGCACAAGCCCATCTCGATTGAGATCGTAAACCCCTATGCCCTCGACGATTAGCCCAACCAAGCCCCAATTTGACTACATCACCAACGGCGCTCAATTCCCTTGCATGGTTGCGGGGTTTGGGTCAGGTAAAACAGAGGCCGCAATTCACCGCTCGATCATTGGCAAGCTGAAGAACCCTTCAAGCAATCGGGGCTTCTATGCGCCCACCTATGACCTGATCCGAATGATCGCCTTCCCTAGATTCGAGGAAATCTTGACCGAACTTGACATACCCTATCGACTCTACAAGTCACCGCTAAACTATCTCGAAGTGAATGGGATGGGTGCGATCTTCTTTCGGTCGATGGATGCACCGCACCGGATCGTAGGTTATGAGCACGCGGACGCGGACGTTGATGAATTGGACACCATGAAGCCAGAGGAAGCGGCCCACGCTTGGCGGCAAATCGTCGCACGTAATCGACAGAAGAAACAGGACGGATCACCCAATACGGTCGGCGTAACGACAACACCCGAAGGCTTCCGCTTTGTATACCATACGTGGAAGAAAGAACCGAAGCCAGGCTACGAGATCATACAAGCGCCTACCGAGAGCAACCCGCATTTACCGGAGGGATACATCGACAGCCTCAAGGCCATTTACCCAGAGCATTTGCTGAGCGCGTATCTTCAGGGGCAATTCGTCAACCTTACGAGCGGCACCGTCTACGCAAGTTACGACCGACACGGTTGCGGGTCAAATGAGACGATCAGGGACGCGGAACCTTTGTACATTGGTTGCGACTTCAACGTCACCAAACAGGCCGCGACGATCTACGTACAGCGCCAAGGTGGGCGGGAATGGCACGCGGTCGATGAGCTGGTCAATATGTATGATACGCCCGAGATGATCCGAATCATTAACGACCGATACCCACATCACCCGATCTATATCTACCCAGACGCATCGGGCGGAAGCAGGAAAACGGTCAACGCTTCACTTTCTGACATTGCTCTGCTTGAACAGGCGGGGTACATGGTGAGAGCGAAGAAAACGAATCCAGCGGTAAAGGATAGGGTCGCGTCAATGAATCGGGCGCTGGACGGGGGAAGGGTTAAAATCAACGCCGAGGCTTGCAAGGTTACAGCCGAATCGTTAGAGCAACAGGTATACAAGAACGGGGAGCCTGACAAGTCAAGCGGGGTCGATCATCAGAACGATGCGACCACTTACCCCATCGCCTATGAGATGCCAATCATGAAACCCGTTGCAAATGTACGCTTTGCGTTTGCCACTTAAAGACAGAGGCCCACAATGACAGTAGAAACTAAAAACCCAGGCTACGAGACCTATCTTCCGGTCTGGCAGAAAACACGGGACGCAGTGCGCGGATCGGTTGCCGTAAAAGAGAAGCGAAATATATACCTACCCGTACCAGATGCCGAATCAAACGACGAGCGGGTCGGCACTGAAACGATGAGATACCGACAATACCTAAAGCGGGCGTTGTTCACCAACTTCACAGGGCGAACCAAAAACGCTTTGGTCGGGGCCGCATTCCGCAAGATGCCGATGCTCGAACTGCCAACGGGCCTAGAATATCTCGTAGAAGATGCGACAGGTGACGGGCTAGGGCTGATCCAGATGGCAAAGGATGAGCTGTCGAACTTGCTCGAAACCGGAAGATCGTTTCTGCTGGTTGACTATCCCCAAGCGGACGATGGCCTGAGTGCGGAGGATGTTGCGGTATTGGACCTGAGAGCCTCAATCATCCCATTCACAGCCGAACAGGTCATCAACTGGCGCACTGAAGCGGTACGCGGTCGAAAGCTCTTGACCCTCTGCGTTATTGCGGAGGATTATAAGGCTGGGGGTGATGAGTTTTCGCACGATACCGATACCCAGTATCGAGTGCTGAGACTTAGAGAGGACGGCTACACCCAACAACTCTACAGGGACGGCGCACCATATACCGACGAATTCTACCCAAAAAGAGCAGACGGAAGCACTTGGGATGTCATTCCTGGGATTTTCGTAGGCTCAAAGAACAACGATGCGACCGTAGACGATGCGCCCCTCTCCGATATTGCAGACGTGAACATCGCACATTACCGAAACTCAGCAGATTATGAAGAATCCTGCTTCTTAACAGGTCAGCCGACCCTGTTTATCACCCATAGCCTTAGCATGGAGCAATGGTTCGAGTATAACCCCGAAGGCATCAAGCTAGGATCTAGGGCTGGTCACGTTTTAGGCGAGACAGGCGGGGCAACATTGGTGCAAGCAGACCCAAACAACCTAGTTTTAGAGGCAATGAAGGCAAAAGAGGCCGCAATGGTAGCCATTGGCGCTCGAATTGTGACAGATAGGGGCGGAAATGAGACAGCAGAAGGCGCGAGAATCCGATTTGCAAGTGAAAACTCGGTTCTGGGCGATATTGTCCACAACCTAAGCGAAGCCATCGAGCAGTGCTTGGTGTGGGCTGGTGAATTCATGGGCGTTGGTGATCTTGCCGAGTTTGAGATCAATCGAGAGTTTTACGATAAGTCCGTTGACCCCCAGCTTCTGATGTCAATGGTGACTTTGCTTGATCGGCAAATCATCAGCGATCAGGACATTTTCGACCGACTCAAGGCTGGCGGCATCATCGACGCTGATAGAAAACTCGAAGACATCAAGGATGAGATCGGGGAACTGGCCCCGCTCGGCTAAATAATGTCAACCAACGACAAAATCGAAGACGCTATCACACGCCATCAGGTGTTCGTGATGCGGTACTCGCAAGGCCGCGAGCGCTTGGCTGATGAGTATGTCGAAAAGCTCATAGAGGCCGTCACAGAGCGTCTAGGGGCCGATATAGCCACTGTTTCACCCGCTAGGCTCGATCAAATCATTGCTGAGGTAGCCGAGGACATAAAAGTCAGGTCTGAGGAATACGAGACGTCAGTAGTCAATGAGATGCTCGAATTTATCGGGTATCAATCTGACTTCAATGTCAACCTTCTTGATTTCAATGTCGATGCCGAGGTAGTCACCCCAGCTTTGGGCGTCTTACAGGCGGCAATGCTTCTGAGACGGATGCCGCTTGAGCCAACAAAATCCTACACAGTCAACGAAGCCTTGCAAGAATACTCCAGTCGCAAGTCTAGGCAAATCATTCAAACCGTTAGGGACGGGGTGACATTGGGGCAGACCTCCCAGGAAATTACTAAGAATATCAAAGACTTAACAAAGACTCAGCAGAGACAAGCAGCAACTTTAGCGAGAACCATAGCCAACTATGTCAGCATCCAAGCGCGAGAAGTGGTTATGAGGGAGAACTCTGATATAACCGATAGTTATAAGTGGATTGCAACGCTAGACAGTCGGACCTCCTTAATTTGTGCAAGCAGAGATCAACAGATCTTCAAGGAGAGCAACGACAGCCCAAAACCTCCCGCGCACTTCAATTGCCGAAGCACTATTGCCCCAATCGTTAAAGGTGAGTTTGATTTGGGCCTAGACATAGAATCACGCAGACCCGCTGTGAGCGACACTGGAGTCAAGCAAGTAAGCAGTAGCACCCCATACGAAGCATGGCTTAGACGGCAATCTAGGGCCTTCCAGACCGAGGTTCTAGGGGTGACGAGAGCTAAACTGTTCCGAGAGGGGCGAATCTCAATAGGGCGCTTTGTGGATGCACAAGGAGCAACATTGACACTCGACCAACTTAGGAAACTGGAGCCTATAGTCTTTGAGGACTTGGGCATTTAAACGGCAGAGCCGTAAATTGCAAACTAGAGGTGAGCAAATGGAAGCGTTAAAAGACATTGAGTTAGACGATGATGTGAAAGGTAAGATTGCGGAGCAGATTGAACAAGAACTGCAAGCGCGACTAGATCAGGAGGTATCTGGCCTAAAGGCTAAGAATGACGAGCTAATCGCAGAGAAACGCAAAGCGCAAGAGGCAACGGAAGCCGCAAGAGCGAGGGCCAAACAGGAAGCAGAAGAAAAGGCCAGAGCGGAGAACGACTACAAACAATTGTTCGAGTCGCAGAAGCAAGAGTCTGACACTTTGCGTAAAACCATTGAGAAGATGAATTCCGACATTTCTCGGTCAAAAATTGACCAGGAGGCGGTAAAAATAGCGTCAGGCTTGACAAAAGATACAAGTCGCGCAAAACTATTGCAACAACAGATTAGCCAGAGGCTAACCTTAGTTGACAATGAGATTCGAGTTGCAGATGAGTCGGGGCAATTAACCGTTTCAACACTCGATGACCTCACTAACTCTATCAAGCAGAACTTCCCGTTCTTGGTTGATGGCAGTCAAGCAAATGGCGGCGGGGCCGTCAGAGCGCAAGGCAGAGCCGAAGCGCGATCCAAAGAGATGTCACGAGCTGACTTTGATGCAATGCGTCCGGTTGAACAATCGGAGTTTATGCGTTCGGGCGGCAAACTTTATGATGATTAAGGAGGCCAACAATGGCTAACGTATTAACTAACCTTGCCGCAGATATTTATGTCGCGGCTGACGTAGTGGGTCGAGAGCTTGTTGGCTTCATTCCCGCTTCAACTATCAACGCTAACGGATCAGAGCGAGTCGCTAAAGGCGATACCGTTCGAGCTTCCTTCACGCGTTCTGCAACCGCAGTGGATGTCACTGAGTCTATGACTATTCCTCAGGGAACAGATCAGACCGTTGACAACAAAACTCTCTCGATCACTAAGTCAAGAGCCGTTCAGATCCCTTACACTGGGGAAGATGTACGTCACTTGAACAACGGTATCGGCTTTGAAACTGTATACGGTGATCAAATTGCTCAAGCAATGCGAACCTTGTGCAACGAAGTAGAGTACGACTTGGCTGTTGAGGCTTACACTAACGCTTCACGCGCTCACGGTACTGCTGGAACGACTCCGTTCGGCACCAACAACCACGCTATCGCTGAAATGCGTAAGATCTTGGTTGATAACGGTATGCCAACTGAGCAGGATCAGGTTTCTTTAATCCTGAATTCTTCTGCTGGCGCAAACCTTCGCAAACTTGCTGCATTGCAAGAAGTCAACAAGTCAGGAAATGACACTTTGCTCCGTCAAGGTATCTTGCTTGATCTGTTCGGCATGGGTGTACGTGAATCAGCACAAGTACAGAGCCACACCAAAGGCACCGCAACTGGCCTAGACGCTAACGGCGCTCTGGCTGTTGGTGCTTCTACTATCGCTTTAGATGGTGGAGACGGCGGTACATTGTTGGCTGGTGACATCGTTACTTTTGCAGGAGACAGCAACAAGTACGTTGTAAACACTGGCTTTGCTGCTGCTGCTGGTAATGCAGTTATCGGTACTCCTGGACTGCAAGCTGCTCTAGCTGACGCCGTAGAAATGACGATTGGCGATAGCTTCACTGCCAACATCGCAATGCACCGTAAAGCTCTGGAACTCGCTATCCGCGCTCCTGCTGTACCTGAAGGCGGCGATGCTGCTGACGATTCTATGGTCGTTCAGGACCAGCGAAGCGGCTTGGTATTCGAGGTTCGAGTATACCGAGGCTACCGCAAGTCTATGATCGAAGTAGGCGTGGCATGGGGTGTTAAGGCTTGGAAGCCTGACTTCATTGCAACTCTGCTCGGCTAATCATAGTCAAAGCTATAGATGACTGGGGGCTTCGGCCCCCAAGATTCTTATTCAAGGATTAGTAATGGCGCTTATAATCGAAGATGGTTCTGGTGTAGCAAACGCAAACAGCTATGTGACTGCTGCTGAATGGGATGCGTGGGCAACTGCTCGCGGTATAACTCATAGCCACAGCACAAGCCAAATCGAAAAGTACATCATTACCGCGATGGATTACTTTGAGGCGCAGAATTTTATAGGCCGAAAAGCAACCGATGAGCAAGCTCTGCAATGGCCTAGAACAGAAGTTTACATAGACAGCTATTCGGTGAACTCGGATGAAATACCTAACCAAGTTAAAAACGCGGTTTATGAAATTACTCGGACGGTTTCTGATGGCAATTTCGCGTTATCTGCGAGAGATAGACAGACTACCCAAGAGAAAATAGGTGAAATAACAGTCACTTACAAGAATAATGCAAGCATGAGGAAAGAAACGCCAGCCGTTACCTCTGCATTGCGAAAGATTACAAAGTCAGTTAATGCGGTTTCCAGATCGTGAGTTTTAACTATACAGCCACGCAATCGACTGCGACTAACCTACTGACCAAGTTTGGCAACGATGCCACAGCGACAAGGACAGGCGGCGCTTCGTTTAACCCTGCAACCGGATCTTACACAGGCGGCAGTACAACGACGATTACAGGCAAAGCGGTAAGGTTGAACTACAACAAAGCCGAGATTGATGGCGAAATGGTACAGAGGGACGATGCGAGGATGTATTTTCAGGCTGGCAATGGCGCACCTGAGATAGACGATAACATTCTATTCGACTCAGAAAATTATAGGGTCATGGACGTTGTTACCCTTGCCCCATCTGACACGGATGTACTTTATGAGCTTCAGCTTAGACGTTAGCGAGTTTGCACAGAAAACTGGCAGAGATATTGATACGGTAAGAAAGACTGTCGCTTTAGACCTGTTTCTGGGGATCATTATACAAAGCCCTGTCGATACAGGCCGTTTCAGGAACAACTGGAACCCAAGTGCTAATAAGCCAAACTTCAAAACAACGGAATCAGTGGACAAGTCGGGTAGCAATGCGATAGGAAATGTTAAGGCCACCATCCAAGCAAGTAATAGCACAGATTCCTTGCATTTAAGTAATGGATTGCCATACGCACAAAGACTAGAGTATGGGTGGAGTAAACAGGCTCCTAGCGGCATGGTAAGAGTAAACATAGCTAGGTTTCAGTCTTACATAAACAAAGCAATTAAGAGCTTGCCAAAATGACAACGACATTTTTCGATATTGGCGCAGCACTAGACGCAAGACTTAACAGCCTTTCGGGATCGTCACCAATTGCGTGGCCTAATACAACATTTAGGCCAACTAAAGGAACTTTGTATTTACGAGCAAACAACTTGCCAGCTTCGACTGAGCAGACAGGTCTGGGAACGAACGGAATAGATACTCACGTTGGAATTTATCAAGTGGATGTCTATGCGTCACTGGGGGAGGGTAGAGGTACAGCAGAAGCAAAAGCAGATGCTATTGCTGACCATTTTAAACGAGGCACTGACTTGCTATATAATGGAGTCACTGTTCGTTTAGGAAACGTATCCCGCAACGCGGGACTAACAGAAGATGACAGGTTTGTCATTTCTATATCAATTAACTACATGGCTCACGTAGCCCCGAGGTAAAACTATGACTATTGCAACAGGCGCTCGGCATGATATGAGCTACACAGCCGAAACAACATTTGGCACTACTCCATCTACCCCAACCCTTAAAGCCATTCGTCACACCGGAACCACTTTAGGTTTGTCTAAAGATTCTATTGAGTCTGAGGAGCTGCGACAAGATCGTCAGATCGCGCACTATCGGCATGGAAACAAGGCGGTCAGCGGTGACATTAACTTTGAGCTTTCCTATGGATCATTCGATGATCTAATCGAAGCTGTTATGTGCGGATCTTGGAGCACAAACAAACTAATCACAGGCACCACTGCTCGAACCTTTACGATTGAGCGTTATCATACAGACATTGGAAAATATCTCCGGTCCACCGGATGTTCGTTCAATAGCATGAGCTTATCTATTGCGCCTAACTCCATGGTTACAGGTTCCTTTTCGGTTATTGGAAAAAATCTGACCACAGCAGGAACAGGGATCACTGGCGCAACGTACCCAGTGGCAACGACTACAGACCCCTTCGACAGCTTCACTGGAGCCATCACTGAAGGCGGCTCTAGCATTGCAGTAGTGACGGCGCTTGAACTAAACATCGAGAACGGCATGGAAGCTCAATATGTAGTTGGGGATTCAACTACTTTGCAGCCGCCGCTTGCCAAGTCTACGGTCACTGGCTCTATTACTGCATACTTTGAAAACACTACGCTGATTGACAAGTTTATCAACGAAACTTCATCAGCTATTACGTTTACTTTGTCTGATGCTGCTGGGAATGATTACATTTTCAATATGCCAAATGTGAAGTACAACTCTGGCAATCCAGAGGTAGGCGGTCCCGGTGCTGTTACAGTAACGCTTGATTTTATAGCCTTATTCGATCCTATTGTTACTGGGCCGCCTCAAACCGGCATAGGAAGTCAATTAGAGATCGAAAGGACACCTGGTTAAACAGAGGAAGTGAGGGAAGGATGGACGTTAAAAAACTTTATACGCTAGAGGCACATGAAGAAGGATCGGAGATTCAAATCAAAGATCCTTCAACTAACGAGCTAACCGACTTTTATATAAAAGTTAAAGGTGTAGATTCTAAGTCTTACAGAGAAGCGGTAAGAAAGTATCATCGCAAACTCTTAAAGGACGAAGAAGGTGGTGAAATAGATCTTTTGGTTGCGATTACAATAGACTGGAGAGGGCTTAAAAGCGGGAAAGAGCCTGTTAAGTTTACGCCAGAATCCGCCAAAAGCCTCTATGAAAACGCTCCAAACGTAGCGTCACAAGTAGATCGTTTTATAGCTGAACGGGTAAATTTTACCAAAGGCTGACTGAAGAAATATCCAGTTATGCAAAATGGCAATTTTGGGCATCAGGATATGACAAAGGCTCTAAAGTCAGCCGATTAGATAACCTCAGACAAGTTGAAAAATCGATAGGGAAAGCGCCTAAAGAATTAGAAAACAGACCAAGGCTTAGAAGTGAATTATCTTACTTGTGGGACTTGTTTGTTTCTCTCAAAAACGCGAGTCAAGGGGTCATCAGTTATAATGAAATAAAGTCGTACATAGACATTTATGGTGACTTAACAGCATTCGAGATTGATTTAGTTAGATCGCTAGATCAGCTTTCGATTCAAGAGGCTAACACAAATGGCTGAAATAGCATCATTAACAGTTGAGGTTCAAGCTAAAGGTGTCACGCAGACCACCAAGCAGCTACAAAACTTAGGACAACAGTCAGCCACTACTGAAAAGCAAACCACAAAACTAGCAGAATCTTTCGCGGAAACAGAGAGACAATCCACGGCAATTAGAGGTGGATTTAGAGCCATGCGCGGCTCTACTCAAATGATTTCCTATCAACTTCAAGATATTGCAGTCCAAGCACAGATGGGTACCGATGGATTCAGGATACTAGCCCAGCAAGGCCCCCAATTAGCTTCAGTATTCGGCCCGCAAGGGGCTGTGTTGGGTGTGATGATTGCTTTTGGCGCTATGATTGGCGGCACATTAGTTCAAGCATTCAATGACGCTGATTTTTCTGCTGACGAGCTGAGAGATACTTTAGATCGACTAGCTGAATCAGCAAAACGTGCGGAAAGCGGGACGCTAGAACTAACTACAAGAATTTTAGAGCTTGCACGCGCCAACGAAAAGGCCGCAAGCGCAAAATTACTCGGAGACATCGCAGACGGAAAATCTGCCATACAATCAACTACGATAGCCATTAAGGATTTGGCTAACGAGACGTTAGACTTTATGGGTGTTTCCGCAAACCTAAGAAGCCTTCCTTCTATGCTGGAAAAGATAAAGGAAAGGGGTCTTAGTGTTCATGATTTGTTTGAGGGCGATTTCAGAGGTGAGCTTTTAATATTCCAAAACTCGCTAAAAGGAGTTGCAGAGGAATTCGGCCTCACCAGAGGCCAAGCCTTACGTTACCTTGAAGCCTTGGGCCAGCTAGATCAAAACGACCTTTCTACTTACGAAAACTTAAACGACACTCTGTATGACTTAGGTATACAGACTAGGTTCGCTGACAAAGAATTTAGGGCTGCATACAGGAGTTTCGGAGAGTTGACCGAAAGCCTCAACGATACAGCAGAGCTTGTCGATTTGACGCAAGAAGCATTTGAAAGATTGCGTTCTGGTGGCCCAGAGGCATTAAAAGCTATTGTTGAGGGGGCAGAAGAAGCGGCTACTTCTTTAGAACGGATGGAGCATCTGCATTTCTTAAAAATGCTGGATTTGGATCAGCAAGAACTAGCAAAAGACAGAGAGAAAGAGGAAAAGAAGCTACAAGAGAAGGCCAAAAGAATTGCCCAGTTTGAGACTTTAGAGAATAGACGTTTCTTGGCTATGTTGGATGCAGATCAACAGGAAGTAAAAGCGCATATAGAAAAAGAAGAAAAGATCAGATCTATTGACCAAGCTGCTGCTCAAGAGTCTTTGATTCAACTAGCGATTCGGGGCATGTCTCGCATAGATCAAATAAAAACAAACGCTGCACTAGAGATAGCAGAGAAGCAAAAAGAACGAGATCAAAACCTTATTAGTCTTGAGCAGTTTGAATTTGCCAAACAAGAAATCATTAGACAGTCAGAAGCAGAAATTGGCTTTATAAGAGAGCAAGGCGCTAGAAGGCAAGCGGCTATAGATGCAGCAGTACAGCAAATGGCTTTAGCAAGAGCTTCTGCCGTTGCTGGCGAATTATCATCCATCATGGCTAACGCTTATGGCGAACAATCGGCGGCGGCAAAAGTATTTTTCGTTGCCCAAAAAGCCTTGGCTATGGCTCAGATAATTGTGAGCACCCAGCAAGCTGCAATGGCGGCCTCTGCTTCTTCTGCCGCTTTAGGCGGACTGCCGGGATTCTTAGCAACTCAAAAAGCTATACAAGCCATGGGAGCTGTATCGTTGGGAATAGTTGCTGGTCAAACAATAGCAGGATTAACGGGAAGGGCTACGGGTGGACAAGTATTGGGAGGTCAATCGTATTTGGTCGGTGAGCGAGGACCAGAATTGCTAACGATGGGAGGTTCAGGCCGTATATCGAGCAACGATCAACTAAAACAAGCAGTTGGCGGTGGCGGCGGGATCACAGTTGTGAACAATGTGGACGCAAGAGGCGCAGATGCGAGCGTTGATGTTAAGATCAGGAAGGCCATGCAAGAAACGGCGGCTACTACTATCGAGACAATACGCGACCTATCAAGAAGGCGTAGATTTATATGAGCACTTTCGTATTTGCAACAGATGTTCCTAATGTATTACCTAGCGCATCATCTTGGGAGCTAGTCAGCAACACTAGGATGTTCCGTAGCCCGTTGACAAATGCTGTACAAACAGCAGCTAGGAAAGGGTCGCACTGGAAAATATCTTTATCATTCGATAATTTGTTCGGTGAAGATCGAGCCAATATGCAAGCGTTTCTAGCGAAGCTAGAGGGGCAGGAGCATAGATTTAGTATTACGGACCATTCATTCGTTCGCAGGGGTTCAGGCGTTGATACTGGTCTCGTCACAGGGGCCAGCTCTGGCAACACGTTAAACTTTACAAGAAGTCTGACCAGCTCAATAAGCATAGAGAAAGGCGATTATATTAGCGCCAATGGTCAACTGTTTATGTGTACAACTAAGATGAATGCGACTACTGCTACGACAGGCTTAAGTGTAGGCGTTGCTCCTGCTGTCAGGAACTCATCAGTGGGAGAGGTTGTGGATTTAGACGCTCCTACAGGAGTATTTATGTTGACTTCAGCAGCAAGCTGGGACACTCAACCTGGACTGTTTTCTAGCTTTAGTATCGACGCAATAGAGGATGTTCTTGCAACATGAGCAGAGACCTAGCCAGCAATACAGCAATATCATATTCAGCATCTAATGTATTTCCGATTACATTCATCAAGTTAGAGTTTTTGCCGCCGAACGATGGCGTTGGAACTATAAGGTTGCATAACGGGATAGGAACTTACACTTGGAATGACGGATCAGGGAATCAGAACTGGTTAGGCACAGGCGATTTAGGGCAGATAAGCAGAATACAAGAAGGCGAGGAAGTTAGCCCTTACGGAATACAATTGACGCTTTCTGGTTTAGATCCAGATCTTGTCGGAGAAGCAATCAAGGAGTCTTATTACCAGCGCCCTGTGACCCTCTATGTAGGCGCTTTGAATGACAGCGATCAATTAGTTGCAACACCTGATGTCATGTGGACTGGGTTTATGGACCTGATGACCGCAAGCGTTGGGGCAGATGGTGGAGATACTCTCGTATTGAATTGCGAAAGCGAGCTGGCAATGTTTGAGCGGTCTAGGAATTTCTTGTTCACCAATGCGGCTCAGCAAACACTTAGCTCTGGAGATACGTTCTTTAATCAGTTGCAAGACATGGAAGATTTAACCCTATCTTGGGGGAATAGAGGATCAAGGATTACTGGCAGAGGCCCTGGATTTGATAGCGCACCTTTTGACGATATTGATTTGGAAACCATTAATAATTTAACAGCTCAAACTTAATGAACATTATTGCCAACAAATTTTTATCTTCTCTAAATTCTTGGGATAGAAACGAGTTTCAATACGGTATAACAGATTGTTGTCAATTCGCATCTCATGTAGTCAAAGAGATTACCGGAGAGGATCATGCGGCTAAGTTTCAGTACGGGTCAGAAGAAGAAGCACAAAGAATTATAAGAGAACACAATGGCTTAGTAGGGCTTATTTCTAGCTTACTAGGCGAGCCAAATAAGGCAGAAAAAGACGGCGATGTTTGTGTGCTATTCATTCCGTCTATTGGAGAGCTATTAGGTGTTAGGTATAAGGATAATGTGGTCTGCATAACCGAGAAAGGTTTAAAGGCAGTTGAATATAAGTATGTAATATCGGAGTGGGCAATATGCCACCAGTAGTCGCATTTTTAACAACTTTAGGATCTTTCGTTGGATTTACCGGAACCGCTGCTGCGATAGCTGGCGCAACGATGATAGCTACAGCCGCAGTTGTTGCTAGAGCAATGATACCTAAAATCGACATGGGGGTAGTCGATAATGATCGCGCTAGGCAGACTACAGTTAGAAGCACGATAGAGCCTAGAAAACTGATTTATGGCGAAACCATGGTCAGCGGAGTAGTTTCGTTTGCTCAAGTCAATGGAGCTAACAACAAAAACCTTCATCAAGTTATTGCTATTGCAGGGCATAAATTAACGTCTATCGACAAGATATTTTTAGATGACTACAGCATCAACCTGTCTACACAAGTAGATGGAAGCGGCGATGTAACATCTGGAAAGTTTGCAAAGAAGACTAATGAAGACGGCGTTCTTGAAACGATGGTCCACATCGAGACAAGAGACGGATCTTCTACTCAAACTGCATATTCTGACTTGGTTACAGCTTTTGCTGGCACAGGAGTTAATGCTGGGACAGGGTACGAAAGCACTCACAGAGGCGATAATGTAGCCAGTATTTATACGCGTTGGACGATTCATGAAGGTACGCGAGAGACTTGGGATGAGGTCGGTGGTATCCAGAATATTAAAGCAGTCGTTAAAGGAAAGGCTGTATATGACCCTCGGCTAGATGTAGCGGCGGGAAATGCTGCTGGAGCAAACCCCACCACAGCGGCATACATAACGTATTCTAACGGCGCTACCACAGCAACTCATCAGCGAGATTTGCAAGGGCAAAACCCAGCACTAATTCTTGCCGATTACTTGATGGACTCGACTTTCGGCTTAGGTGTCCCATCGACCAAAATAGATTGGGCGGCAGTAATTACGGCGGCAGATGCTTGCGATTTCTTAGTCCCAATCCCTACCAGTCAGACTCAAAAACGATTCTTCGGATCTGGCGTTATATTCGGTTCAGACAATCACAGAAAGTCTATATCTAAAATCCTAAGTGGGATGAATGGCGATCTCATTTACTCACAAGGTAAATACATCATTAAGGCTGGCATACATGAAGCTGCAAGCCTTGCTTTCACTGAAGATGATTTGGCTGGCGATTTTACCGTCAAGACTTCAATCCCTAGAGCAGATCGTTACAACACGATCAAGGGGATGTTTATAGATCCCGACTCTAACTACAAGATGACAGAGTTTGCTCCTAGGACTGTTTCTGGCGCTGTAGCAAGGGACAATGGCGAGGTTTTAGAGGAAGAAATCAAGCTGACATTTACGTCAGACAGGTACGTTGCACAAAGGATTGCAATTAAAAAGGTCCATCAATCTTTTCTGCAAACTACTTTAATGCTTCCAGTCAACCTCAAAGGGATGAAGGTTGCTGTTGGAGACCGAATTACTTTAGCTTTAAATGATTTTGCGACAATCAGTAGCGATTGGAATCCAAACAAAGAATTCAAGGTTATTGGTTGGTCGTTTTCGGAGAGCGGAAGCGGGGCAATTGAATTAAATTTGGTTGAGGATGATTCTAGTCGATACGTTGACCCAGCGGAGGGAGACTACAATCAGATTTCCAATACTGGCGTTATAACCAGTTCGTTAGCAGACGTTCCGCTACCGACTAACTTTACAGCAACCGCTGGATATAACTCAGTCAATCTTTCTTGGACGAATCCTACCAATATCGGTGCTTGGGAGCAGATCTGGATTTACGCTAGTGATACCACTACCCCTCCTGCAACTCCGATTGAGAAGTTTAGAGGCACAGCTTTTACTCATCAAATTGCTGGCGGCACAGCTAAGTATTACTGGATTCAAGCAGTTAAGTATCCTTTAGGCGCAACCCCTGCATCTGGTTCTACTAATACCGCAAAATCTGCATTGGTGCCGTTCGGCTCTCCAACCGCAGTTACAGCTCTAAAGATTGCCAACGCAGTCATGGCTGATGACTCAATTGATACAGCACAAATCATTAATGATGCTGTAGGCTCTGACCAGATTGCTACCGCACTTCAGTCATCCAACTGGAGCGTACCTAGCCAAACCGGATGGAGGATTGAAAAAAGCGGTGATACCACCTTTAACAACGCTGTTATTCGCGGGAACATAACTGCGTCAACTGGAAGTATCGGTGGGATTACAGTAGATGCCGACAGCATTCATGTTGGGACTGGAACCTTTAACAATGCAAACACTGCTTTTTATGCTGACGATCAAGGCCAATTTAGCTTAAAAGATAAGTTATCCTGGAACGGAACGGCATTAACGATTGATGGTGGCGGCACATTTTCAGGCGCATTAAGCGCAGCCACAGGTACATTTTCAGGCGCATTAAGCGGCGGCACAATCTCAATTGGCTCTGGTAACAATATATTCAAAGCCGATACAAATGGAATTTATCTAGGTAATGCCACATTTGCCTCAGCGCCTTTCAGAGTGACCCCTGCTGGCGCACTAACATCTACTTCGGCAACTTTGACGGGGGCTTTAACTGCCACATCGTTAAACATACAAAATACCGCAACTGTTACTGACCCTGCTAACTTAATCAACAATGTTGCGATTAGAGAGGAAATATTAAGAGTCGAAGTCGAGAGTGGAGACGTCTTGGATTTGGAGACAGGAGCTGAGGTCGATATTCAGAATCTTGGCGATGTGGCAATTTATGTAAGCAATCAAGACGCAATACTCCAAGGAAACATTAATACAGTATCAACTGCACTTAGCAACCTAGAAGGAACTGTCGTTGATCTAACCTCTGGCGTCAGCGATATATTTATACAAACAACTGCTCCAGTTGCAGGAGTCGGAGGTATTCCTGATCCAATACCTGATTTTTCCAGATGGTACGATTCAGACGATGATAATCACCCATATTATTGGACTGGATCAGCTTGGGTCAGCTTGGAAGATCCAAGAATTGGCGCTAATGCCAACGCGATAACAAATCTTACGGCCAATCTCTCAACTACTAATACGAACGTAGCCGCAAACACTACACTAGCTCAAGGTAAGATTACGACCTTTTTTCAAGACGATACTCCAACAGCAGTTGCTACTGGGGATCTATGGGTTGATACAAACGATAAAAATAAATTATACCGATGGAGCGGTTCGGCTTGGGTAGCGGCAAGAGACACTGATATAAGCCAAGCAATTACGAATGCTGCTACAGCTCAAAGCACTGCTGATTCCAAGATACTTACCTTCATCCAAGACGATATGCCCTCTGGATCTGTAGGTGATCTTTGGATTGACTCAAACGACAGCAATAAACTATATCGTCACAATGGCACTACTTTTGTAGCCGTAAGAGATGCTGGCATAGATGCAAACGCTAACGCGATCACAGCCCTTGATAGTACCGTTGTTGCTCAAGGCAATACTGTCACCGCCTTGAGTGCCTCTAATACAACTTTAACAGCAGATTTAACATTTAGAACAATAGCTTCAGCCGAAGATGGTACTGCTATCGAGGGTGAGACTTCAACGCCAGGGGATATTAATCACGAAGAATTGACTGACGTTGCGGCAGCGGCGGGTCTGGCGCAAGCTGACTTGCAGACGAGAACAACCTTAACGGAAAACTCCATAACGGTTCAGTCAACAGAAATAACGCTGTTGAATTCAATCTTAGAAAAAGACGGGGTTCTGACTGGTAGTGCAAACGCAGTCACAGCGTTGCAAACAGATGTTACTCAGATCAATACCCTAGACGGTACTTCAACGTCAGCAAACGCCAGCGCATTGACAGCTTTAAAGGCAACTGTAGAAGATCCTACGACTGGCCTTTCAGCCGTTGGAGGAGTCGTTAGCGCGTTGACGGCTAATGTCGGAGATGGTGCTGTATTAGTCAGTGACGCACAAACGCTTTATGCGGTCACAGGTTTAGCGACCACCAACAATTGGGATGTTACCGAAACGTATGCGGCTGGTTCTGGGGTTGTTTATCTTGGCGTCCCATACGTTGCAGCCGTAGCTAATACAGGAGAAACACCCCTTAACAACCTGTCTAACTGGACTCCAGCAAGCACTACAGCCTCCTTAATCACAGATAACAACGTGTCAAGGATCGGATATTGCGTTGACGCAAATGGCGATCTAACGGATCACAAGAATGCAACTTTGTGCGTTGCGGCTGGAAATACCTGGAACGGTGACGCAGCGATAGCCGAGGCAGTTAAGGCTCTAAGGGTTATTAAGCCTGATGGAACTTACGCGACTATAGAGAATGCGACATCCGTTATCTCTGACGATGTTGGAGATGTTATAGCTCAAAAGTATGTCAAGATTGATGCAAACGGTGCAATAGCTGGATACGGACTGTATTCCACAACCTCATCAGGAGCCACTGAGTCCGAATTTGTTGTCACGGCTGACAAGTTTAAGGTCGTTGACCCTGCTGACACTTCTTTGACGGCCTTAGCGCCTTTCACGGTTACAGCTCAAAAAATCGTAATGGGAACAGACGTAGAGATCAATGGTGGGCTTATAGTAAGTGGCGAAATTAAAGCAGACCGCTTATCTTTAAATGGCACTATGTTTACTACAGAAACCGTAGGCAGTGACGTTAATCTGGTCATTGCAAATGGCGGCGTTAATACTACTCAAGTAGCAGACAATGCGGTAACTCTGGACAAGATAGCCGATACCCTTCAGTCAACAGACTATGTTCAAGGCTCTTCCGGTTGGAAACTGACAACAGACGGAACTTTTGAGGCTGGCAGTGGAACCTTTAGGGGCGCTATTACAGCCACTTCTGGAAGTATCGCAAACAGTGTAACTATTGGCGGCACAGCAGCTAGTACAGTCGCAACTGGAGCGGCAGCAGGAGCTACAGCCAATCAAGATTCAACAGCAACCATTCTTGGCGGGAACTTAACTGGGACGGTAGACAACACTGCTGTCGCTGACATCAAAAGCGGGGCGGCAGCAGGAGCCACTGCGGTACAAGACAACGACACGGGATTGACTTTAGGGCTACAAGCTGGGTCTGCTGGCCCAGTAACCATTAGCTACACTGCGGCGGCTGGCGGCAATCCAGAAGTAGCCAAGCTCTATCAAGGCACTGGAACGTTCAATAATAGCAATACAGGTTTCTATTTAGACAATTCTGGCAACTTCAGTTTGCAAGACAAACTAGCTTTCAATGGAAGCACTTTAGCAGTTTCAGGCGCTATCACAGCAACTAGCGGCAGTTTTACTGGCGCGATTAGTGTCGGAACGACTGGTAATTTGTATGGCGGTACATCGACAGCATTTAACACAGGCAAAGGGTTTTTCTTAGGCTACTCGACTGACGATTACAAGCTAAGTATTGGCGATGCTTCTACTGGTAAATCTTTGACATGGGACGGCGATAAATTAAACGTAGCAGCAAATGCCGTTAGTTTCACCACAGGCGGCGAGCCGACTTATAACTCAAACTCTAAGGTTCCGGTTGCGGTCAGAAGCTCTGTTTTAGATCTTACAAGCAACACTGACTATGTATTCTTTGCCAATGACTTCGACCAGAATCTTACGTTATACGCTTCATTCTATGCTGGGCCTTTGACTTCTGGGACTATATCTGGGGAAACAAATGCACAGAATGCGATCATGTCGCAATTGTCGTTGCAGATTCAATATGCAGCAAATGTAGGCGGTAGCCCAGGTACTTGGACAAATTTCGGTTCAGCAGCTTTATCAAGCAAGAAGTTTACTGCTGGACAATTAAACAGCAATTACTACGTCAAAGTCACTGACTTGGGAAGTGGTAATTATCGGGCAGATTTAGCAACAGCATCTCAAGCGGCGGCAGATTTTACTGGCTTAGGCCATTCTGACTTTGCCTATGGAATAACCGACGAAGACTATTACATGACCGAACAGGTCACAGTCTACGGATTCCCTAAAGGCGAGTATTTCATCAGGGTGGTTGTAGCAGTCACGGACGGAACTTATAGCCCATACCCTGCAACGGGTAGTCCTGCGCTGACTAATCCTAGAAGGCTGTCTATTAATAATGCTTTGACGTATACCGATTCAGATCACGGTCTGTCGGCAGTTGCAAAAGGTAATCCGCAAACGTACTTCACAAAGCTATTTAATAACACGCTGATTGATGGCGGAAGTCTGACCATAGCGGTCAACGAAGAAAACCCAACTAGCAATAGGTATGGCGGTATCTTCATCGCAGGAAGGGGTGAAACGACAGACGCTAATTCTATACAGCCTTTAGGTGGGATATATTTCTACAACGGCGTTGATGATCTAGGATCTGGCGCTGGAGATGTTGGAAGCCCTAATCACGGTATTACTGTACCAAAAACAGGTGACAGTTTAGACATAGAAGCGGCTGGCAATGGCATTAAATTTAACGGCGGCTATGGATCTACTGGCGCAACCATTGACACTAACGGAAATTATTTCGCAAACGGAAACATCACCATTTCAGGGACCGTCAGCCAAGGCTCTGATCTTAGATTAAAGTCTGATATTGAAACGATAGACGGAAGTAAAGTGTTTGGTATGCGCGGAGTCAGCTTTATCAAGAACGGTGAAAAAGGCGCTGGCGTTATAGCGCAAGAATTGCAGGAAATAGCACCTGAGTTGGTAAAAGAAGGTGCAGACGGGATGTTATCCGTAGCGTATGGGGATTTGATCGGCTATCTGATTGAATCGGTTAAGACTTTAAAAGATGAGATTGATCAGATTAAGGCTGACCAAGCCTAGAAATTGAAGTAAAATCGTCAACACAGGAGACGTACAATGTCAAAGATTTCGGAACTAACAGACGGCGGTAGCTTACTGCCAACGGACTTTTTAATCGCTGTTCGATCTGGCGGGAATGTCAAGGTCCAAGCTGACGATATTACTGTTGACCAAATTCGACTTGGTGATAATGAGAAGATAGAGCTAGGTAACAGTCAAGATCTACAGATTTATCATGATGGAACTAATAGCTACATTAAAGACAACGGCACTGGAAGATTAGCCATTCAAAGCGCATCAGACTTTCTGGTTGCAAATACCGCTAATACTCAAAATTATATCTACGCTGTAGAAAGCGGAGCGGTGAATCTTTATCACTCTGGCGTTAAAAAGTTTGAAACCACAGCCACAGGCATTGATGTCACGGGCAGCGTCACGGCATCTGGCAACATAATACCAACTGGCGGTTCAGCAACAGCAGGGTCAATTTGGAAGTCGGGTGCGAACCTGCTCATCAGCATGGATACAGGCGGTCTTTACGTCAACAACTCAGCAAATACCATTACTGCTCTTCAGATAACTGATGCAGGCGACGTGGGAATCGGAAACTCTGGCGTAGCATCTACAAGACTCGCTGTGACCAATTCTGTAGTCGGCGTGAACATTGAAACTACTTCAAGCACTGCGGGTCATGAAGCTCTGATCGTCAACCGCCAAAACTCAGACGGTATTGCTATCGCTATAAATAAGGCGGGCGCAACCGTAGGTAGTATTGGTTCCCGTGGTGGTGTAGTTAGTCACATTATTCTTGACCCACGTTCCGGCGGTGCGGGATTAACAGCGGCAGGGGCTTCGCTTTTTCCCACAAACAATGCTGGTGCTGTTTCTGATGGCGCAATTGATCTTGGTTATTCTGTAGGTGGTACAAATTACCGCTTCAAAAACCTCTACCTGTCAGGAAATGCCAGCATGGGGAGTTTGTCTCCGGGTGTTGTAACAATTAGCAGCGGTTCTTATTTCATTGGTAACGCCACCAATGGATACAGATTTAACAACGCTGCTGACACCTCTAACCTGATGATTCTTCAAGACTCGGGCAATTTATTGGTGGGTAAGAATTCTTTAGAGTATGAAAATACCGCTGGACACATCTTTCGTGGGGATGGCTTGCAAAGCTCAATCCGAAGTGGTGGCAATGTTGCCGATTTTAATCGTATTGGCTCTAGCGGCACAGAATACGGCGAAGTTATTAGGCTGTCTTCAAACGGCACAACAGTAGGTAGTATTAGTGTAGTAGATTCAGATCCAACTGGGGGCGGCGGTGAGGTTCTCGTTGCATCTGGAAACACAGGGTTAAAATTTGATGACCAAGCTAATTACATCCGCCCTGCCAATGCTTCAGGTGGCGGACGAGACAACATTATTGACTTAGGTAACTCAAGCAACCGCTTCAAAGACCTCTACCTATCAGGTAAAGTGCAAGCCAGCTACATCTACAGGTCAGGCGCAGATGGCTCAGGTCTGCATTTCACTACTAATGCAATCTACCCAACCAATGAAAATGCTGGTATCAGTGATGGAACAGAAACGCTAGGCGCGGCAGCGTATCGCTTCAAAGACTTCTGGCTGTCAGGAAAGATAGCCAAAGGAACTGGCGGGGAACTCGACCTTAGAAGTGATGGTGGCGGTTTCGAATACAAACAAAACTTAGATGTAGCCACTGCTGGATGTACGTTTACAGGTGCATCTACTCGCGGTGATATGGCTTCCATTAGCCTTTACCAGACGGCAACAGGTGCTGATGGCGGGTACATAAAGTTTAATACGTCGAACTCAGGATCAACAACTCCAACGGAGAAGGCTAGGATTCTTTCAGATGGCTCGTTTTTAATTGGGATAACTTCACAAAGTCTTTCTACTAGTTTCAAAATTCAAGGACCGAACGAAGCATCAAAGGGGTTTAACGCCTTTTTTGTATCTATGGGCAACAGCGGCGGTGGATACCCATATATTGGATATAACTGTGCACCTACAACTACTGGCTCAACCTACAATCGTTATGCAAATGACTACGCTTCATGGATTGATTTTCATGCTGGAGGAATTAGAACCTTTACAAGCGCAGGGGGAACAGGTAACACAAGCGGCTCAGCAGGACCATACGTGTCTCAAGGTGGTACGTCATGGACATCTTCTTCTGACCAAAGGTTAAAGGATGACGTTCAAGAGATTTCTTATGGGTTGGATACTGTTAAGGCTTTAGAACCTGTCAGCTACGTTAGGAATGACAGGGATGTAGAAGGCAGGGAGTTAGGCTTTATTGCTCAAGGTGTTGAGGGCGTTGTAGATGAAATCGTAAACGTGGATGACACTGGATATTACGGTCTTAATTATCAAGGATTAATACCTATTTTAACTAAAGCCATCCAAGAACAACAAGCCACCATTGAAGCATTAGAAGCCCGTATCACGGCACTAGAATCTTAACAGGAGACAAAAATGACAACTTGGACAATTTCAACTTTAGAACGTGAGTTATCAGACGGTGGCGTAGTCGTTGCCCATTGGCGAGCTACTGCAACTGAAACAGTAGGCGAAGGTGATGAGGCTGTAACCTATTCAGCTACCAACTACGGCACTTGTGGTTTCACACCAGATCCGTCTAGTGCAGACTGGGTGGACTACGACAGCATTTCTGAGGAGCTGGCGCTATCTTGGTGCTGGGCTGAGCTAGACAAAGACGCGATTGAAGCGTCACTTTCTGCTAATATAGACCTTCAGAAAAACCCAACTCAAGCGTCAGGTGTCCCGTGGTAGATCACGAAGCAGCTAAGACAGTAATGGATGGTGTTGCCGTTTCAGGCGGCATAGCGTCTTTGGCTGGCTGGTTGCCCGATGCTGCTGCTGGTATGACTATTTTGTGGTTGGCTTTAAGAATTTATGAATCAAGAACCGTACAAGGGATGTTAAAAGGAGAGGATGATGGGAACACTAAAAATTGACGAGACAGAGTACGAAATTGACGAACTTCCCGAGGAAGTAAAGGCCAAAGTTGCTAGGATGCAAGAGATTCAAGGGCAGATTAATAATCTAAATATGCAGGCTCAAGAATTGCAAACCGTCATGCAGGCTTACGTCAACACCATCAAAGAAGACTTAGAGCCAAAGGGTGAGCTGGTAGAATAGGTATGCTATGGACGCATTAGACGCGATTGGCGCAATCTGGCCCATTGCATTGGGCTTCGTCACGCTAGTAATCGTGTTAGCCAAAATGCACGCCGATATTGAGCAGATAAAAGAAAAGATCCGTACTCTTTTTGAGCTTTGGAACAAAAAGGGTTAGTCGTGGCTGAAATTAACGACAATACTACTATTGAGATCCCAATTCGGAATCTAGTAGCGATCATTGCTGGTGTAGTGGTTGCTGTACTCGCCTATACTGAAGTAACCACCCGTATTAGCGTCCTAGAGCGTCAGATAACGATACTTGAAGTAGACGTTAAGATGAACAGCGAGTTTAGGATCAAATGGCCTAGAGGTGAGCTAGGCGCGCTTCCAGATGACCTTCTCCAAAACAGCCAGATAGCGGCCCTGGAAAAAGTAGTAGATCTTAACACCGAGTTTAGGAATAACTGGGCACCACCGGAAGAAGTGCAAGAGTCCATCAGGACAAATCACGCACAAGAAATTCGTCTGCAATATGTTGAAGCAGAAATAGAGGCATTAAAAACAACCAAATGAAGTTTATACTGATTATTATGATCGGGTCTTGGGTCAACCCTGACCGGATAGAATTCGACACATTAGAAGAATGTGAGGCAGCGGCAAAAAAACTAACCTACGGTCAGATTGTAACGGCCTGTAAACTTGGAGATGACAATGCTGGAATACTTAGAAATAGCGACAACTCTGGTCGCACTTTGTAGTGCAATTTGTGCAGTAACCCCTACACCAAAGGATGACAAAATCATCGCGAAGATCTACAAGGTGTTAGAAATGTTCGCGCTTAACGTAGGAAAAGCCAAGCAATGATAGACAAGCTCATTGGCCCCGTTTCTGGCCTTCTGGACAAGTTTATACCTGATGCTGACACTAAGGCTAAGTTAGCGCATGAAGTCGCTACAATGGCTCAGAATCACGCTCAAGAGCTTGCTAAGGCACAGCTAGAAGTCAACAAAGTAGAAGCGGCGCACAAGTCGCTTTTTGTTTCTGGGTGGAGACCAGCGGTTGGCTGGGTGTGCGTGCTAGGAATGTTCGGTAATTTTATCACTATACCTTTTTCAAACTTTGTATTGGCTTTGTTTGGTATAGACATAGTTATACCTCTTGTTCCTCTCGAAACCATGATGCCCGTCCTAATGGGTATGCTAGGATTAGGGGCAATGAGGAGCTATGAGAAGAAAAACGCGGTACATAGAGATAAGTAAAAAGGGGTTCGCAAGCCCCACCACATTTGGTTATGGCTGGGCCTACGACTCCCTCTCCTTCCCTCACGGTCGTATCTAGGTTCGATTCCTAGAATAATCACCCCACGGCTTTTTCAACCACTTGCTCGCTGTAGCTGACAAAGGCGCTTCTTGCGGACTTTTATGCCTAACTTGTCTGCATTCAGAACAGATCTTAAAGTCTTTCCTGATTGCAACCCCGCAATATGCACAACTAGACTTAAAAGGGGATGTCATCTTCAAAGTCATCTGTTGGTAGCTGATGTTGAGCGACAGCGGCCTCTTGCTTAGAGGCTTGATTAAACTCGGATGAGTCGGTCCAGAAAACCTTTGCATCTCCTAGATAGTTTTTTTCAGCCCCAGAGTCCCTTTCGTCTTGAGACAAGGACTCCATGATTCTGCCGTTCTTTCCGTAATCATCTTTTTCGCTATTCACGAAAACTGTTAGATCGGCATAGGTGCCTTTTTTCCCCTTATAGAACCGTTCTTTTCTTAACTTTGTAACATCAATTGATAGATTTATTCCGACTGTACTCATTTTACTCTCCTTTCTTTTGCGAATAATGTTTAATCCCTTCTTGCGCCTCGAAGTCACCACCAGCTCTTATAGCTCCAGCAGCATGTATCTCGGCGGGAGTTAGTCGCTTCCCAATCAGCGTCTTCTGCAAATCTGTAACCTCATCCCAGATCTCATCAAGGCCAAACTTGTCATCATCTCTTATGCAGGATCGGAGTGTTTCTGTTAAATCATCCAGCTCTGCATGAGCGTCACTTTCCATCTTGCTGACTTGCTGTTTAAACTTAGTGATCTGACCTTTAGGAGCGCCGTTATAAGCTGTGATCTTGTCATCATCAGACAAGGAGCTTAGGTGATCTAGTAGATCAGCAGGAGTGCCGTTGTTGACCACAAAGTGCAGCTCTTGATACAAATCGACTTCAGGCATTGATTCTCCCGCATAGATATAATGCCCTAGACCAAACATAGCCAATGCTTTAACTAGACAGCGCATCTTGTTGTTTGCAATGTCAGTCGATGACGGGTTCTTGATCGCTCGGTTGTTGTTGTCCATAACTGCGAGCCACATCGTCCTGCTGATGCCTTCGACCGTCACTTTACAGTGTACGGTCACAGATTCGTCGTTATGAATTTCATTAGGCAAAAACTCATAGGTTGATTCTGGGTATTTTTCCATCAAAGTAGCCCATGCCCATGTCCAACTTAAATAAGTAAACTTGCCTTTTTTGGATGTGTGCTTGTTGACATCAATTGAAGCTAACGTTCTAAACACGCTGTAGGCTTTGCTGTCGGACATTACGCTATCCTCCAAATCCTGATGGTTGTATCTGAAATGGCTCTTTGAGCCGACTTCATTTTTCTACTCCTCATCAAACCTCTAATCCTGTTTATTTCTTTATCTCTCAGTTCTTTTGTAGGCAAATCGACTACTATCGAGCTATTGACTTCCATCCCGTCGATCCAAGAGTTGTTTCCACACTTAGCTCTAGGGCGCGGTATATCTATACCAGTTTCAATTTCGTACTGCATTGTTTTCTCCGTTTTGTTAATGCCCGTTCAATATATATTTTACAAAAAGCATTGTCAAGACTTTACGAGACAACTTGTTTGTGCTTATAATCTGCTCGAATAAACGGAGGGAATTATGAACAAGATGCAATTGACATTCTTTTGCGAGGAGTCTGGGAGATCGTTTAGCGACATCGCTAGGATGATGGGATGCTCCAGGCAAAAGGTTTGGTACTGGGCAAACTGCCGAGAGACTTGGGTTCACTGCAATGATGATTTTGAAATTGATCGCATTGAATCAGTGAACACCAAAACTATTTGGGAGCGGTGAAAAAAAGCCCCCAATTAAGGGGGCTAGGGGCTTCTTCGGAGAAGGAAGCAAGGCAACAACAACAAAACGGAGCAGTTATGTCAGATGGTTTACCTTGGTTCAGAGTATACACCAACATCGTCGATAACCACAAGATGCGGCTACTTGCATTTGAAGATCGATGGCATTTCATTGCGCTACTAGCTTGCAAGCAATCAGGGCTTTTTGATAGCGCGGACCCAGAATTTATCAATAGATCTTTAGCGGTCAAGTTAGGGCTTCAGCTCCCTGCTTTGGACGAGTTAAGAAAGCGATTAACGGACGTTAAACTTATTGATAAGAACTGGAATATACTGAAGTGGGAAGAACGTCAGTACAAGTCAGATTCAAGCAAAGAACGTCAGAGAAAATACCGCGAAAAACAAAAGGTTAGCAAAAGTGTGACGTCACCAAAACGTCACCAAAACGCCAAAGTGACAACCCAAGATACAGATACAGATAAAGATACAGAAGCAGATACAGAGAAAGATAAAATCAAAAGCGTTTTTAAGCGCATGAATGCGCTTGGTGTAGATAGTCCGTTATTAAGGGAATACATAAAAACTAGGGGCAGATTGAAAGCTACCAACACGGCTCGCGCTTTGGCGACTCTTGCGAATAAGGCGGAGAAGTTAGCGCAGCAGGGCGAGAACATTAAAGAATTAGTCGAGGAGGCTCATAGCAATGGATGGAAATCAATTTATGAACAAAAGAACCGTCAGCAACGCCGTCACTCAGCAACGAAGATCGCCACAAATACCGACTGGTGAAATTGACAAATCTTTAATTAACCAATTGTTTGGTGTGATGCGCCTGAATTACCCGTCATTTCTGAATGATACATCGGATGCAGATATATCCTCGATGAAAAAGATGTGGTGGTCATATCTGAAACATTACGATGAAGCGTTAATCCACAGAGCAACCTTAGATGTTGTGGATAAGTTTAAGAAGTTTGCACCCACCTTGGGCGAGTTTAAGGAGATGCTGGAGGATATAAAGTTATTACCAGCCCATAGACCAACTAGAGACACGGCAATCTGCGATGTCTGTCGTTCTTTTGCTTTCACACAACACCATCACGATGTATGCGTGACTGGGAAAAAGCCTCTGTACGATGTTACAGACGCAGAAATCGAGGAAACAAAGAAAATGTTTGCTAAGTTACGATGAGGAAGGCATCACAGAAGGCGATAGAGCGCCAAAAAGAGCGTCTAGCGCAAATTAAAACGCTAGGTAATGGTAACACCAAGGGTCTGCTGTCTGCTTCTGAAATACACATGGTTTTGCATGGTGAGGAAGACAAAAACAATCTTTTAACTATGCTTCAAGATGTGGAGCTACAGTATCCCATAGATGTCGTTATCAAAAAGGCTTCAAGGTCACGCTCTCTATCTCAAAACAGGACTCAGTGGCAATGGTTTAGGGATGCGGAAGCGCAAGGAGATCAGAGAGCTTGGGAGTATAGGGCTTATTGCAAACTGCACTTTGGTGTTCCTATCTTGCGCCGAGATAGCCCAGAATATCGATCCAAGTATGACAAGATCATAAAACCAATGCCTTACGAGCAAAAGTTAGAGCTTATGGTTGAGCCGTTTGATTTTCCGGTGACTTCTGCAATGAATGTCGCGCAACACGGCGCTTTTCTGGATAATGTTAAGCAGCATTTCGAGGGCTTAGGTTTCCAGTTGACTGACCCTCAAATGTGGGACATTCCGAGGAAATAATCTATCCTCAGTTTTTAGATGTAAAGAGACAGCGGCATGGCGAAAAAGTGTAAGATTTGTTTAGAGCCTTATGATCCAAAATTTACTAGCTTCCAGAAAACGTGCAACAGCATGGATTGTATTATTACTTTTGGTAGGCAAGAGGCATCTAGGCTAAATAAAAAATCAGCTCGGCAAGAGAAAAAGAAGGCGAGAGAAAAAGATAAAGGTTATTGGATAAAACGAGTGCAAACTGAGTTTAACAAGTTTGTACGAAGCCGAGACCATAAAGATCCTTGTATAAGTTGTCAAAGGCATCACGCTGGACAATATCACGCAGGACACTACATGAGCGTAGGAGGTCACTCAGCCGCACTAAGGTTTGACGAGACAAATACCCACAAGCAATGCAGTGTTTGCAATAACCACAAAAGTGGCAATTTGGCGGAATATCGTCCAAACTTAATCAACAAAATAGGCTTAGAGGCAGTGGAGAGGCTAGAGGGGCCGCACGATCCTAAGAAATACACAATCGATGAGCTACGAGAGTTGCTATCGATTTATCAGGCGAAAAACAAAGAATGGGCGAAGTCTCAATCTTAGATCGGAATGCGGAAGAAGTACGCGAAACGTTGCGTGCTCTTTTAAAGGCTTGTGAGTCTGGAGATATAAGCGGAGCAGTTATAGTTACTGAGCATCAAGACGGATTTGATCTTGATATGCCTGGAACGTTCTCTACAGACCCCGATTCCATTGCAAGCATCATGGGCCGATTGCAGATGGCTTCTAATTTATTCTCTAACATGGCAATGGTTGAGGACGATGATAGCTAGAAGCGTAGAGCAACACCTTGATTTCTGCAACACTGAGAATCAAAAGCAAGTCATAAGAATGCACATGGAAGGCTTGAATTGCTCCGCCATCGGCAGGAAGCTGGACCGAGATGCAAAAACGATTTCTGACATTGTTAAAAAAGTCCATCAGCGAGCAGCCTCGCAGGGAGTAGCGCCAGACTACAGTTTAAATCGCCAAGTGGCTCCAGGCTTCACAACTAAGCGAGTATCAACCGCCTATAACACAGAAGGCGATATAGTTTTACAGTGGCACATACAAGAGCCAGAGCGCCAGAAGATAGAGGAGCTGATTGCTGAATTCGTAGAAGGATTTAAAGATGAAGTCACCGGAATCCACGCTTCCACAGACGCGCCTACAGGCACTGATGACGATCTTATGGTTAGCTACATTGTTGGCGATCATCACCTTGGGATGCTTGCTCATCACACTGAAACAATGGGGGATGACTACGATGTCAAGATTAGCCAAACTCTTTTGGAAAACGCAATAGACCGACTGGTTGGCTCTGCACCATCAGGGAAGGTTGGAGTGCTGGTCAATCTAGGCGATTTCATGCACATCAACGACAGCACCAGCTCAACCCCTAGTTCAAAAAATCTACTAGACTCTGATGGCAGATATTCCAAGACAATTCGAGCGGCTAGTAATGTCATAAAGCGTACCGTTTTACGTATGCTTGAGAAGCATGAACAAGTCTGGATCGTAAACGTCAGGGGCAATCATGACCCAGATGCGGCTCTCTGGCTAAACGAAGTTATGCGCCTGTATTTTGAGTCAGACGATAGGGTCAAGGTCTTTGATAATGCTTCTAAATTTATCTGGTGGCAGTGGGGCAAAAATTTGGTTGTGACTCATCATGGCGATCGGATTAAAATGTCTAATCTTCACGGGTCAATAGTGAGCAACTTACGACAAGAATGGGGCGAATCAGATCACACCTTCGTATGGACTGGGCATATACACCACAAAAATCAAGAGGAATATGGGGGCGCATTGTTCGAGTCCTGGAACATCCTCGCACCCGCAGACGCTTGGCACGCTGGCTCTGGCTATGCCAGTTCTCGGAGTATGACTTGCGTAATCCTCCACAAGTTGTATGGAGAACAAGGAAGGTTGAAAGCAAACATTCAGGAGTTGATATGACAGCACTTGATCGACAAATAGCAGGAAATCATTACAAGACGATGATGATACAGCCATTGGAGTACGCGTTAGCTAACGACTTGGGCATCTGCGAACATGCGGTGGTTAAATATGTATCAAGATGGCGCGATAAAGGTGGCGTTGATGACCTGAGGAAAGCCGCACACTATATTGAGATCTTGATAGAAAGAGAGACGGCTCCAGAGGGTACACCTAAGAAGCCGTCTTGGTAATCAGAGCAAAATAGCTCCAAGAATATAACCTAAGCAGAAAGCGCCAATCATGGCGAATCCAGTGTACTTAGGGATCATCAATTTATCTTTCCACATGAGCTATCTCTCCTTGTAAGCGATCCAGCAACCGGATGACATCTAGCACTTCCATATCATCGCATGGATCTAAATCTGTGTAAGTTTCTCGCACTTTGACCAGCGTCAACAACGCCAGCAAAATCTCGTTTCTTGTTGGTTTCATTTTACCTCCTCTTGTAAGCATTCAGTAAACTCTCGATCAGCTTCATCAACCGCTAAACGAAACTCCCGAAAATATTCGTATTGGATGCTAAAAAAATTACAATTAATTGGCTCAATCTCAAAAGCGTCATCCCCATCCTCAGAAATCCTGATATGGCAAATTCCACAATCGCCATCAGTGACCAACATGGTAGGCCAGCCACTAAAGTTTTTTGGAGCTTCATCGTGGTCAGTTGGATAATGCCACCGACAATCAAAACAAAGAGTTTGCGACCATTTGATTAGGTCCCACTCGTCTTTAAATCCAAAATCCTCGATTAACTCATCGGTAATTTTATTCATCACTTCTCCTTCGTTGATGTTTCACGTGAAACAAGGGCCTAAAAAACTCTTAATTGTTCAGGCCCCTTTTGTGGACAAATTGTGTTAGGTCTTGCCGCCAGACCGTAGACCAAACCTTGCCGCCAGACCGAGGACCAAAATCAACATGTTCATGGAATCCTAACCTTGCCGCTAGATCGTAGACCAAACCTTGCCATTAGATCGAGGACCAAAGTTTTAGGTACGTAGGAAGGTACGTAGCCTCCGCCAATCAATCGACGATTTCCCACAAAATGCAGCTCTTGCCCCATTGCGTCTTGCCTCGCTTACCGCTATCACGAACCTTTAAGTCGTTAGATAGCTCAGATAGCCTTGGCTGGACTGAAACATAGGGATTCCCAAGCTCTGCCGCAATTTGCTCGGTGCTTAGTGCCGAATCTGACTCAGCAAGCAAGTTGTAAACTCGATCTCGCAAAGTTATTTTGCCTGTCTTGTTGCTAACAGCCGCTTGCAAGCTAGTTTCTCGATTTTGATAACCAATACCCTCAGTTGTGTAACCCATACTTCTCTCCTTAGTTTTTAATGTATTTCTGCTTTTAGTTTTTAATGTACCTCTGCTTTTAGTTTTGTAAAATAAACTCCACAGGCCGAGGACCAAAGTTGCCGCTAGATCGAGGACCAAACTTTGCCACTAGACCGAGGACCAAACTTTCAGGAAAACTGGTCAAAAATTGACCAATTCTCAGAAAAATGATAACCTCTTGATTTTAAAGGGTTTTTCCCTGGGACTGCTTTGCGTCATCAACGGCCCTCTGAGCTGTTCGCCATGTGATGCCAAAAACCTTAGCGAGATGCGCGATTGTATAGCCTCGCGCCCGTCGATCTGCCACGGCTTGCAAGAATTCCGCACGCGTGCGAAAACCGCCCCGGAATAATGGGCGGCCTCGCTTCATTGGTCGCGTGCTTTGTGGATGCCTTGGCCCGATTAGTCTCTCATTATCCATTTTTCCCCCATTGGTTAGCCATTGCTAGAGCAATGCCGCCATAAGTTTTACTACGAATTTTCCAGCGGTCGGCAGACGGGCCTAGTTTGTTCTGACCGCTTGGGGTCTGGTTGTCCCAGTGTCCCCGCTCTGGCTTGCTCAGGATGTCTGTAGGTTGAAGTTTTGGCAGGTTATGCAACCAGAGACCCGTTTTTTTGCTCTCTGGGTGTCCGTACTCGAAGGGCTGGATGTATTGGCTTGGTTTGATCGGCAACACTCCCACGGGGTTCTCAAGCGCCACCATATCGGCGCATTGCTTCGCAAGCTCGAACATCTCAAGAGTGTAGTCAATAGCCCCAATCCTTTGGTTGTGCTTTGGCTTGCCTTTCCCATAATGGGCGTTCCCAGAGACGCAGAGCGCGGTACAAGGCGGGTGCATGATGATCAAGTCATAAAAGCCGAATCCGTCCTTAATGGCAAAATCGGCATCAACTGCTAAATGATACCGACTCCCATCGTCGGCGGGTTGCAGATCACAGCTCCATGCCTCGTGACCTAGCCTTCGGAATGCTTCGCGGACTGTCCCGCTACTTTCATACGCTACCAATACCCTCATGATACCCTCTCCCGATATGTTCGGGCGGGCGCTCCCATTTGCTGACCGTCATGATAAGCGGACTCAATCGGCGCGAGCTTCTGAATTAGGTTTTCCCAGCACTCAACAGGGTCGGCATTTGACCCCAAACACTCAACCGCGTGCTCCTCCCAAAAATCAGGCCCAAAGCGTCGATCACAAATCAAAAAAATCGCTTGCTCCATTGCTCGAGCTAATTGGTCATCTCCCGCAATCTCTGCGCCTTGGCCTAGCGAGGCCATGATCATCAATGTGCTCATTTGTCACCTCCACAATCAACGCCAAGCTCTCTATAGTCAGAGTGAACCCCCAAACAAACCCGCTCGACATAAGCGGCCTCGGCTCGCTCTGCTTCCTGAAAATCAGAGTTTCCAGCAAAATATAAGCAAGCGCCAACAATGGCGATAATTCCCGCTCGTTTCAAATGTTTCATCTTTTAGCTCTCCGTTTTAGTTGTTCCCAAATTCTAGCGCATAAAGCCCCCAAGCTGTCAAATAAAAACGTGACAAAGAATAGAACTTTTTAGAATATAGAATGCTCCAGGGAGAGCAAAACGGTATAAAAATAGTTTGGGGAAGTGTTGCAAAAAATTTTGTCAGGGTTTAAAGTGTAGCCATCAATTCAATAAAAGAGAGCAATAACAATGCAAACAATCGAACAAATAGCGTCAGACCTTGAGCACTTCGCAACTGTGTTGCACGATCAAGTTAGGCGAGGATACTCCCCAGTCAATGCAGAGACTTGGGTCAAGTTGCAAGAGTCGCTGAAATTGCTTGAGGATGTATCAGAGGAACTCTGCGAGGCTCAGGAAGAACATGAAGCGCAACTCGAAACAGAAGCGGACCTGAATTCGTGGCTGAATGGTGACGCGGTACGCGCATCGCTCGCAAGCCTCAGCCTGTACAAGCGCTAAAATTATTTCAACAAATGTCAAAAAAACGCTTGACAAGGGGAACAGGGTCAGGCATTTTAAGCAAATCAAAGACAAAACGGAGCAACAACAATGCAAGCACAAGAAAAGCAAATGTTACAAAATCACGTTAACCATATCGCGGAAACGTTACGCAATGGCATGACCTTCGAGGATGCTGGTATAGATCATGAGGAAAACGGATCCGAACCGGATGACATGATTAGCGCCTTCGATTGGTTGCGGGATGCCTTGGATATGGAATTTACCATCTCAAGCGATGGCGACTTTTTAGGCGCTCGCATCTTGGTTTCCTTCGGCGGTCCTAATATCTGGGTCGATACCCGATGGAACAAGGTTGAAGGGTTTTGGTGGGGTGATTCGGCTTCTGCTGAGTTCGTCGATTCAATGGACATACACGGCGCTTGCCAAGAATTGTTCGAATGCAGATAAGGGGGGTCAAATGAATTACTATCAATATGCGATCAGCAAGATCAAAACCACCAAAACCATCGAGCAATTAAGCAAGGTTGAGGACTGGCTTGAGCGGATGTACAACGCTGGGGTCTACACGGGCAAAGAGTTCAGGGACTTAGATTGCAAGCTAGTCGACCACTCACTAAAGCTCGAAGGGGTGCTATAATGATCTCAACGATTGAAAGCAGGGAGGAGCTTCGACAGCTAGTCAAATCAGGGGTCAAGGTTTGTTGGATGAACAACAATTACCGCGTTGAGTATTGGCCCAAACAAGATAAATCAGGGTCAGGCGGATTTGATGGCCTTTTTACGGTTTGCCAGTCTAACGGATACGCAACAGGAACGGATTCAATGGAGTTATCAGATCTGTACTATATGAGAGAGGGCAAATAATGACCAGACCATCAATGATCAAAAACGAAATCATGATCCCTTATGTGCTTGGTCACGTTACAGGATGCCCTGAGTTGGAAGATACCTTAAAACTCAATTATGTGACTTGTACCGAAAGCCTCAGAATTGAGGAGGTTGATCAAAGTCCTGATAGCCTTGAATGGCCTTGGGGCTGGTATAAAATTCTTCTTTCGGACGGTTGCTCATGGGTCGATGTTACCATGATCAATTGGGATGTGATTGCGCTCTACGATGACCCGTTTATTCATGTCAAAAATACAGGGGTTAAATTC
>WLWH01000401.1_pt1 | contig 35811 bp, 32 predicted proteins | sample 6712741 | NCBI WGS metagenome assembly WLWH01 (sample SAMN12718694, study PRJNA515312) | sponge metagenome | isolation source: marine sponge | host: Mycale hentscheli | place: New Zealand: South Island, Marlborough, Capsize Point | collected 2003-05-01
TAAGGCATACAAAGCAAAGAAGATAGTTCTAAATACCAAACATACTCCTCCCCTGTTACAGCAGCTTATATACACGCCTAAAACAAAAGAAGAGTATTATAAAGCTATGGAAGAAGGCATAGAAAAGATAAATAAAAGGTTTTTAAACAGTAAGTATCGACTTGAAGTAACACTAACTGCAACTGCAACTGCAAAATAAAAGGTAAATAATTATGTACGATATAAAAGAAATTGAATGCATGCTTTCTGAAAAATTGTATGAAGACGTGAAAAAAATAATGGACAATGTCTCTCCATTTAACATAAGTGGTATAGATTACAATTTTTTCGCTAGCGAATTAAGAGAAGCGCTTAGAAATAGTATTAAGGCTTATAAAACTCTTAATAGAACTTTAGAAAAATCTGAAGAACAAGAATCTTGTTAGATAATTAGTTGTGTTTAAAAGCTCTACGATGTATTTATTGTATTGAGAATCAAACAGAGTTGTTAAAGTTTTTCCTTTGAGCTTTTTCCGACACTGGAGAGAAGATTGGTGAGTTCTAGAAGGCTTCATCAGTCTTTTTTTTTGCTTTAATTACGAAATACTTTAATCTAGGTAGAATGAAACACAGAAAATCTTTCTTAAAGTGGGTAGGTTCTAAGTACAAGATACTTGACGACATTTTAAGTTTAATCCCAACACATAATAATTACTTTGAACCGTTCTTAGGAGGAGGATGTGTATTCCTCAATGTTGGTTCTAAATGCAATGGAACGTTTAATCTATCTGACCTAAATCAAGAGCTAATGTTGTCTTGGAAGGAAGTAAAGAATAGACCTCAAGAACTGATTGAAGAGTTGGAGTTACTTCCAAAGGAATGGTCAATAAAAGATTATTACTCAATAAGAGATGAAATAGAATCAGCATCTAGAATGATATACCTAAATAAGATGTGCTTTAATGGCTTATACAGGTTAAATAGATCTGGTAAATTCAATGTCCCTATAGGCAGTAAAAGAGAGTTTTCTCCGCCTTTAAAACAGATTGAAGAAGTAAGTGATTACTTGAAAGAAATAAAGACCAATTTTGTATGTAAAAGCTATGAATATATTCTTTCAGAAGTAAATGAAGTAGACTTTGTTTATTTAGACCCTCCATACTGTAGCTCATATAATGGCTATGTAGGAAAAGGTTTTTCTCAGGAAGACTTAGCGCAGTTCTGTAAAAAATTACATGATAAGGGAGTAAAGTTCCTTTTGTCTAACAGAAGAACAGAGAAGATAGAGAAGCTTTACAGAGAATTTAACATGAAATCTCTTGATGTGTTTCATTCTATAGGCTCAAAAGCAGGATCTAGAAAGAAGGTTTCTGAAGTTTTAATATATAATTTTTCTACCTAAATTTTATCTAACTAAGTTCTGGCTTTTTTAGTGTTTATGAAATATACTGCTCTGGATTATTTAAAAACTATAAATATTATGTTTAAAAAGTTAATTCCTATTCTTTTTATTGTATTTAGCTCATCCTTCTCAGGAATATGTTCTGAGTTGTACTGTGTAAGCTTTGTAAACCACTTTTCTTCAAATGAGAGACATCTTGAAGTTAGAGAACAAACAGGCTATTCAAGAGTATATGGTCTTAAAACAACTAATGATAATGTCAAAGAAGTGTTAGTAGGCTCTTTAATGTTTATCTTCATGTCCTCTATTGAAGGTTTTGTTAAAGAGAAGGTTAACTGTGACTATTTTTCAAATGCAGTCTCGATTGTGTGTAGGACAGTAGGCTATATGAGCCTAGGATTTGTGATAATATAAAGCTGAGTAGAAAGTATTTATGAATACAAACAGAAGAGAATCAAAGATACCACCTAATTATGATTCTCTAAAAGAAATAGAATGCTGTATAATTGCATGCATGTTTAACGATAAAGAGAAGTTCAATACAGCGTGCAAAATACTCACTCCAGATATGTTTACTGGTGTTAAATTAAAAAAGGTATTTACCTATCTTCTATATTATTATAAAAATAAAAAATTTGTTAATGAGAACATTTTTGCACATGATTGCTTTGAAAACATCTTCGATTCTAATAAATATGAATGCAATAGTTTCATTAAAAAAATCAATGAATCATTCTCCCCATCATTATTCGATAACTACATAGAGTTTATAAAAGATAAATATGAAAAGAAAAGAGTATTTAATTTTATAAAAACTTCATTAGAAGAAAAACATGGATTAAACGTAAAAGAATTAACTGTTAAATTAAAAAAAGATCTGGGGGAATTTATTATGAACTCAAATGATAGCGTTTCTAAAAGAATTAATTTCGATATAGATAAATTAAGGGAGAGTCAAAAGAAAAAAACTTTATATAATTTAGGATTTGAAGCGTTAAGTTTTTTAAATAACAATATAGTAAAGGGTTGTTTTCTTGTAGTGGGTGCACGTACAAGCGTAGGGAAAAGCTCATTTGGCCTGAATATTATTTCCAATTTGATAAATTCAGAAAAAGAAGTAGGATGCTGTGTAATATCACTAGAAATGGGAATAGAGCAGATAGAAAAAAGGCTTCTATCTATGAGACTAAATATACCTCTCGATAGAGTTTCAAGTTTAGAATTTACTCAAGAAGAAGAAAATAAAATTAAAGAGTTAAACAGCAGGGAAGAACCTTTATATATTTCATATATTGGTAAAAGAACACTAGAAACCATTATAGAAAAGATAGAATTCTTTAATGAGATTCATGGAATAGAAGTATTTGTTATCGATTATCTTCAATTGATTAATATAGAAGACTGTAGTGAACCTAGACACTTAGAAATGGGACAAATAACAATATCCTTAAAGTCATTCGCTGAAAAAAAAGGTATTATCATAATTGGTTTAGCTCAACTAGGTAGACAGTCTGCATCTTCAAAGAATTCTACAAGCTTGAAATTAAGTGACTTGAAGGACTCAGCAAGCATAGAGCAAGATGCCGATATAGTTCTACTGTTAGGTGCTGTAAAAAATGAAGGTAGAGACTTCCTACAAGTTTATGTTGCTAAGAACAGAGAGGGAGAAATCGGTGAAAGCATTCTTACTTTCAACAAGAAAACTCAAAAGATCTACTAAAAAAGTGGTTACAAGAAAACTCATAACCACCATGAAACTAATTACTTTGACTTAGAAAAGGAAAAAAAGAAAATGGAAAATACAAATTTATATGATATTGGATTTGAAGGATTGAACTTTATAAATAAAGATATTGTCGAGGGATCATTAATTATTATTGGAGCAAGAACAAGCGTTGGAAAAAGTGCTTTTGCAGTAAATATACTTTCTAACTTATCTTTAAAAGGTGATAAAAAAATAGATACATGCATTCTATCATTGGAGATGTCGCAAGATGGAATAAAAAGAAGAATTGTATCTATGAATACTGATATTCCTTTAGATAAATTAAGAACTTTAGAATTTACTCAAGAAGAAGAAAATAAAATTAAAGAGTTAAATAATCAGGAGAAAAGTATATACATAGCATATGTCAACAAAAGAACAATAGATGGTATTATTGAAAGGATAAAATATTTCAATGACATGTATTCAATTAAGGTATTTACTGTAGATTACATTCAATTGTTGAGTGTAGAAAATTGTAATAATACTCCAAGACATTTAGAAATGGCACATATAACTTCATCTTTAAAGTTATTGGCAGAAGAAAGAAACATTGTAATCTTTGCCTTGGCTCAACTAGGTAGACAATCTTCATTTTCAAATAATCCTAATTTGAAATTAAGCGATTTGAAAGACTCATCTTCTATTGAACATGATGCTGATATAGTTATATTGTTAGGTGCTCTAAAAGAAGAAGAGAAAGATTTACTAAAAGTGGATGTTGCGAAAAACAGAGAAGGTAGAGTTGGTTCTTGCATTCTTACTTACAATAAGGAAACACAAAAGATCTACTAAAAAAGTGGTTACAAGAAAAAACTCATAACCACCACAGAAATGTCTCTAAACTTAAAAACACAAACACCTATATTTATATATATACATCTAAAGAGATTTATTGTATAATATTACAAGACAAATTGTATTTTAACTAGAATACCTATTATCAGATTTGTCTAGGTTTCTATTTGACAAATGTAATGCTATATTTCAATTGTTTTTTATTTTGTTGATTTCTTTCAATATTGGTTACTGCTTGACGGGTTTGTGTTCCATTAAATAGCATTTTTACTTATATAGAGAAGTACATAATTATTTAGAAAATTAAATTTTAAGTCTTCTTGGCGTTTGACCAAATATTAATTTCCGGCATGTTCAGCTTTAATTAGTTGTGCATGTTTTTTTTTGCTTAAAATTAAAATTTATAGCATTTAATACTCTAAAATATTGAAGGTTAAATGTGAAAGATAATATGCAAGATTACTATTTAGCATGGTCAAACATAATAATTTTATTTGTAGTTACATTTATTATGATGATGGGAATTTCTAATGTGTTTTTAGGAATGATTTTTGGATTTTGTTTATATCATTTTATTTTCTTTAATGATGATTTGATGGGACTTGATTAATGAGAAGATTTTATAAAACCAAATTCAACAATGTAAAAACTCAATATGACGGCAAGGTGTTCGATTCAAGGTTCGAGTCTGTGTGCTATGCTAAAATCCTAAATTACATGCATTCAAGAAAGGACTTTACATTAGAAACTCAAAAGAAAATAAATATAAAAGTTTGCGATACCATCATAGATTTTGAAATCACCTTTAAAAGTGGCGATAGCTTCTTGCTTGATGCTAAAGGCCTGCAAACACCTTTATCTAGAATAAAATATAAGCTTGTTAAATATTTTCATGGCAAAGAAGTTGTCCTAATCAAGAAACTAGAGGATCTAGATGTGTTTTTCAAATCCAGATGAATGTATATGCTCAGGAAAGAGATTACATTGGGAATATGAAAAAGAGATCGAACTTCAGAATGCTAGAGAAAGAGAGACATTTGACGTTAGCAGAACAATCCTTAATAGCTATTTAGAACAAGCGGGTATTGAGCATTTTAAGAAAGAACCTAATGAAATACCAAAAGATAGAAAGAAAGAAATTCTTCTGTCTAAATTAACAGACCCAGTTAAGTACCTCTTAGAAGTTGAGACCTGCATCAACAAGGAACAGGGAGGGTTTTTCTTTTATACGCTTGTTGAAAAGATTGCTTTAGACCAAGAAGTAAAAGCTGAATGTTTGTATGAAGAATATAACGTTTACAATTCAATTTTGAGAGGGATTTAATGCTACCAATAGCCGCTTCGATGGGCATATACCAACTTTTATCCGGAGCTTCTTCAGCAGCTTTTAGATATCTTACAAAAGATAAAGAAAGACAGATGCTACAAGCCCAGTTCGACCCCAATACAATCGAGGGAAGACAAAATATAGATAGATTCTTGCAGACATCTATGGTCGGCGATCTTGGTGGGAAAAGTAGTCAGAGAGGTAATATGGCTTGGCAAAATAACATGGCTAGAAACATTTCAACCCTACCAATAGATTTACAGAGTAGTTTTTTAGGACGAGTAAACAATGTTTCAAATTCTCCAGAGAACTTTGATTTTATTTCAAATAGGGTATCGTTCTTTAACAATATGAATGAAAACAAAGATAAATCTTCAAATTTAGTAGTAAATGAGAATTATAGTAACCCTATGCCAAAAGCAAATAGTCAAAATCTTCAAGAAGGTCAAGGACAAGACTTTGAATGGTTTCCATCAGGTGGTCTTTATACCGTTGATCCGTATGAATTTGAGGAAAGTCATGCTGCAAAATGGAGAGATTCTATAGATGGAGCATGGTACAAAAATAATAAACAAACATAGGATATTATAATGGAAAATACAAATTCACAATCAGTTAAAAATGAATCTTTGTCAAAAGAAGAGATGTCTATTATTAATAACAAAGAGGCTTTATTCCAAATGCTTGAAGACAGCGATAATAGACAATCTGAAAGGCAAGAGCTAGAGCAAGTGTTAATGACAATGGCTAGCGAGATTGAGGGTCTTAAACAGCAATTAAGCCAATTAACAGGTCAAGGTCAAGGTCAGGATCAAAATGGAGGGGCAGTAACTCCTATGAATCCAGACAATAGACAGGCTAATATAGAAAATAATATGCTTCAAAACCTTGGGAAAAGCATGGGTATAGGTGCTAATAATGGACAGTAATAGCAGTCAAATTCAGCAAGTAAATCCTAGCAACAGTATAGGCTTAGATGCAGTTTATACATATTCCCCCGGATCTAAAATAGCACAAGACCCAATGTATCGCGCTATTCAGTTCTTTGCTGCTGTAACTCCTCACATAATAAATGGTATATCTACTGCTTCCAAAATCATGGCAAATAACGCTTTATCTGAAGCAGAGATCATGGCCTCTAAGGTTCCAGACTCAGAAGACTTGAAAGCAGGGTACAATGAAGAATCTAAAAGAACATACGATAAGTTTAATACAGCTAGACGGTGGGCGATATTAGGGGGAGATATAGCAACATCTCAAATGATATCTAATCAGATGAACCTTCTAGAAGATAGCATGTATGGAAGCAAGAACTCAGTAATGAATGAAGACGCTCTTGCTAAACAAGGCTCTATGGAAGAAAATAGTGCTATATCAGAAGCTATGGAAGTTGCCAACTCTATAAATTCAATTCTTTCAAAAGATAAAGAAGATGCAAATCAATCACTATCATCTAATTTTCAGTTTGCAGGACTAAAAAATATAAGAAACAATGCTACTGGGAGTGCGACAGCTCTACTAAATAACCTTGTATCTAGAGGCTTCGTAGAAAACAAAATGGATAACATAAAGCTTCAGTCTATCCTACAAGCATATAAAGAGACATTTGAGGTAGACAGAAGAGCTAGCAGGGTTCTTGATCGAGCTCTTGATATGACTGAAAGTAGCTATTTAGAAGAAGAAACAAAAAAAATTCTTTCAAAACCATCTTTTGGACAATTAAAAGTTAAAAAAGATTTAATAGGAAAAATATCAAAACATAAAGATAAATTGGAATCTTATAGTGAAGGTTACGAAGAAGCAAGGAGATTGAAAGAAAAGATATATGAACTTAGATATTCTATGAGGTAGAAAAATATGGATGCACAATTAAATCCTTCTATTAATAACCAAAAGTACAATGCTACCAATGTTCTTACTGCGGTTGGACAAGGTATTCAAACTTTAGATGAATCAGCCAATGAAGGCATGGATATTTCAACTTCTAGATTTCCATTCTTTTCTGGGATAATTAAGAACCCAAATAGAGAGAAACTAGCTTATATAAATAAAATGGCTCACACGGCTACTAATGGGGCAGAAGTTGTTTCGCAATACAATAAAGGGATTCAGAACAAAAGAGCTTTAAAACAGTTCGTGAATAACCAAAAGGGTGCCATTCTAGGCTCAATAAGAGAGAAATCTAAAAACGATATAGCTTCTCAAATTAGCTTGTTATTATTATCCAGACGTGTGAACGAGATCAATTTTGAAGAAGCTGATGAAGATGTTGCTTACTCTTTGATTGATAAATTAACTTCTCTTTCCATAGCTACAGACGCAGGAATGCTTCCATCACAATTTATAAAAGAGAATAGAGTTTTCGATTATCTAGATGATATAAAAAGGAATAAGCAAAGTAAATTTCTAAATGAAGTTTCTAATTCAGATCATTCTATTGTTAAAAACCTATTGAAGGGTGGTATTGAAGGATTAACATCTCCTGCCGTTGAATTGCTAGACGGTCTTATAGATATTCCATTTCATCTTCAAGGTACTAGAAGAGTTCAAATCCTTAAAAACTTAATTGAAAGTGCTTCAGATTCTATTATTGGAAAAATTTCAGAGGAAGAAAAGAATACTACTTCATATAAACTTGGTTTAGCTGGTGGGAATGTAGCATTAGTAGGTTCGATGGTTGCATCTGGGATACCTGCCATGGAAATATTCAAAAATATGGGGATGTTCTATTTAGGCAGAGAAGCTCTACAAGTTATAGGTCTGGATGACAGAACCACAGACAATATACTATCTGCTACATTAGCTTTGAATTGGGGAAAGAATTTCTTTAACAAGAGTTCAAGCGGAAGAGGCGCGTATAGCGGTATACTAGAAAACGATTCAAGTACTTTAAAAAATTATCAAAATGGATATTCAAAACTTGCAAAGAGTGATCCACTATCTTCAATGCAAGTAACTAGCGAAGCTAAGAATGCTAGAGCCAATGAAATCCTTGCTGATGCATTTAAAAAAGAAAAACAAACTTATGTTTCAAATTTTAACGAATCTATAAAGACATCGCCACAAGAGTCTCTTGATAAATTAGAAGCAGTGAGCAAATCTATAGAGAAACATATTCCGAATTATCAAGAAGAAAGAACTCCAGTTAATCTCATGGAAGTTGCATTGGCAAATGAGTGCTTATCAAATGACGTTCCATTAGACTTAACTTTAATTCCCGGTGAGACAGGAAAAAAATTCGCTACTGCATATTCTGAAAATGCTTCTAAGAATGATTCTGCTTCAAAGTTGTTAGAAATTCAAGGATTGCAAAGAGAGGCCTTCTCTAATTCTATAAAGAAAACTGTCTTTGGAGAGGATTTTGTAGATTCATTAGACTCAACTTCTCAAGAAATAATTTCAGATGAATTCTTCAACCAATTTCTTACTACAAGAACGCAGATGAATGAACAAAATTATGACATGGCTAATAAGAGTGTTAATGAAGTCATAAAGGCTATGTTTGATTCTTCTAAATTCAATAAAAACCAAGGAAGACAATCTATTATTCAAAGAAGAACTTCAAAGATAAAAAACTCATTTAACAAGAAAATTCTAAATATTAGAAATGTTGAGAATACACAACCGTCATCAGCTGTTAAATTTGAAGCTAAGAGATTAGAAAGCGCTTTAAAACTTCTTAAAAAGAAGGGCTTCGATCCTATAAAAAATATAAATGAGAAGCTAGGGTGGTTAGAAAATGACCCAGTAACTATCTTTAATGAAGAAGAATTACAAGCTTATACAGTAATTAATGAGGCAAAAAAAGAAGTTGGTAAGGTTCTGAAGCAAGAGGCTCTAGATAAAGATGGAGGATATAATAGCGACCAAAGAAAAGGCCTAGAGATGTTCTATAATCTTTTGAGAGAACATGGCCTATACGCGATCAAAGAGCTTACAGGTAATGATGCTATAGTTGATACAATTAAAAGAGCTGACGAGGTCTTTAAAAATGAAATAAGGTCATTTGAAAGCATTTTAAGAGAAGATTTTGGAGCTAAAAATACTATTAAAAAGTTTGAAAGTGCAAAACCATCTAGAAAATTAGAATTCTTAAGAAGAAAATTAAAACAACTTGAAAAGCACATGGATGATTTTAACTTTAAAATTGATTCTTCAAGTTCTCCAAAAGCATTATTAACTGGTGGTGAAATAAGACCAAACAGCTCTCTTATTTCTAGCTTAGATAAAATAAAGAATAAAGTTGCATTAGACATGCTGAAATCAAATGGATTAGTAGACAAGACAGGAAACTATTCAGCTGATTACAAAAAGCTTTCTGCATTAGATACTTCTAAATTTGAAAACTATTTAAGCGAAGCTCAGTTTACTTCATTAGAGCAATCTGTAGATTTAGCAAAAAGAAAGTTTGATAATGAAAAATTAGCAAGAGAAATGTATTCTGGAATAGTGGACTTAAGCAAAAAGACATTTAGAACTCTAAGAAGAAGCAAAACAACAGCTTTATTAGATTTTATTGAAGGTATCAAGCAAATAATTAGTTCTAAGAATAAAGAAAAATCAGTTTCAAGTGAATTGGTTTACAAGCTAGACAAGGTGTTAGAAGATACATCTATTTCGCAAATAATATATGGTATTTTTAAGAAGCTATAATAATGAAATCAGTTAATAGAGAAGTTAGAAAATTAGAAGAAGAAAAGTTTTCACATATAAATTCAGAAGGAAATAAAGTCATTTCTGAAGACCCAGTTTTAGATTATGATAGAGAGATTGTTTATCTAGAAAAAGACATTCTTAAAGAACTGGAAAAGTGTGAGAAAATAATATTCTCAGATTTAGATAATAACAAATTATATGGAGATTCAACAAAATTAATTTTAATATGGAAAATTTTATCATATCCGTCATATTCCCCATCGTACATAGTTCGATCCTTATCTTTTTACTTTCAAGTTAGAGAAGAACTTGTAAAGCACGTTTTAACAAGAAATAATTTCTATATACTGCAACGACTCAGATATGTTTGTAAAGGCTTCTTAGATGTCTTAGAAAGGTCTTTAGATGCAAAACAAATGCTAGGACAAGAAAGCTCTGAAGTATCTCAATCGATGAATATTGGAGCTTATGCAAGAGGTGAAAAAACTCCAACTCAAAATAAAGTAACAATCACAAAAAAGATCCCAGACTGGATAAAAAATATACTATTCAATAACCAAAAAATCTTCTCTTGGGAAGAACAGGAAAATATCAAGCATCAAGATACTTTATTCTTTCAAGAGTACTATAAGCTCGACCAGAAAGACTTTGTTGTTCTATCAAGCAAGATTGAAGAGACCTACAAAAAATTCTCTGATTATATACCAGATATCAAAGAAAAATATTCTTACCTTTGCTCTCAAAAAGATATAGCTGATTCAGTTATAGAATCATTGAAAGATGAAAAAGATGATATTCACTATTTGCTATTTGAATCTGGTTATCAATCAGGGAAAACATTAATACAAAGATGGGCATTTGCGCAAATACTGAACTTAGCTGTTAACACTCCCGGAATCAAACAGACAGACATATTCGTGATGGGTTATTCTATTTCTTCAGCTCATAGAAACATCATTTCAAAATTTTGTGATGAGTATGGATTAGTAGCTCCATCTCCAAGAAGCACAGTTTGGTATCCTCATAGAAATGTAAAGGTCTCAATAACAACATCAAGACTTCTATCTCATGACTCTATAGTCGGATCTTCAATCTCATGTCTAATCCTTGATGAACAGTCAATAGCAGATATAAAGACATACAAGCAGGCTATTGGTCGTCTTACAGGGAGAATGAAGGATGCAAAGGGCTATAATAAGACTTTCGTTGTAGCAACCAGAAACCCTTCTACAATATCAAAAGTTTCGAAACTGGCTGATGAATATCCCGGGATTAAAAAGCATATAATGTCTTGCTCCTCAAATCCAACCTTAACAGAAAGAAACAAGCAGATAGCTATCATGAATGCTGGTGGTGAAAACACAAATGCTTTCTTAAATAACTGGCATGGAATTGCTATGCCTATAGACATTGAAAATCTAATTTTCCCCCAAAAGCATTTATCATCCTCAATACATCCTGTTCTTTCTATTGCTGAGGAAACGTTCCTGAATAACGAAGAAGAAGGGATCTGGAAGCCTATGTATACATGTATAAATATAGGCCACGATAACGGTTACTACTCAGGTGCTGGTTGGGTAGCATCAGGATTGATGGAAGTTGTTAAGAAAAATAAAATAAAACGAGAAATACACATATTGAAAGAAATTTACTATGACACCGGCCATGGTAGAGAAGACCATATAAATGCAAAGAAAGATGGTGACATTGTTGCTCTAGTAAAAGAGATGCTACAATATACAACTAGAGTATCTCTGACAATGCCTCATGATAGCACTTATAACTACAATCATACCAAGAAACTCATAGACTCAACATTTAAAAATTACAATGTTAGGGTGATTCTTTATACAGAAAAGGTGAGAGTTAATGATGTTGTGGATGCTATGAGGCTAGCATTAGAGTTTAAAAAGATTAAGATTGATGGCCTATGTAAAATACTAATAGACCAGATGAATCAATATCAATACAAGAAGAATCAAATGATGGGTGAGAGCGAAACTGGAAAGCCCATGGATGAAAAATATGTAATACATAAATCCTTTGATCACTTGATCGATGCATCTAGATATAGTATACAATTCTTCCTTAACCATGTAATGGAAAATCTATCATTGAATTTTAAGACTAAAATATTATAATTGAGAAAATTTAAAAAATAGTTCTTTTTTATGAAAACTAAAAATCTTTTTGAAGATTCAATTATAGAGAAAACAAAAAATTTCCTTTATACAATATTTGGATCTAAGGCTAAGAAACACACATTTTACAATTCAGACGCAAATCATTTAATATCATCAAAAGATGGTTTGAGATGTACAGTCAATGGATTGAGAAAATTGAACCATCCTTTAATAGAACTTGTTATTTCCCAACAAAAATATGCAGAAGACCATGCTGGAGATGCTACAACTACCAGCGCTTTGTGCTACATAGAAGGTCTGAATGAAGCATTATCAGATGCAAAAAAGTGTGATTCAAGTGAAGAAATAAAAAGAATAGCATTCACAGAGTCTGAAAAAAGAGATTTAGAAATTTACAACTCAATTTTGTCTTACAAGAATGATAAGTATAAGGAAGATATTACAAGAGACAACCTTGAAAAAATGATCAATGGGATCCTTTCTAGTGAGTCTCATCTTCTTGATGAAAGCAATATCAAAAATCTAATTGATTATTTCTTCTCAAAATCTGCTGGAATAAGAATTGATCCTATAAAGCAATCCAAGTATGCCAAGAGAGTTAGTATAAAAGCTAAGAATGACTTTGGTATAGATGTGCTAGTAAAAACAAAATTGCTAGATGTCATTCACTATCCAACTATAAATTTGCATAATGATTCTCTAACTGATTTCGATGTGGAATATTACTCAAAAATTCATGCCTCTCTGGTAAATGGCAACCATGTTAACGACCTTTCAAAACCAGTAGTTTTCTGTAGAACATTGACCCAAGAAGCATTAGACTTAGCAAATAAAGTTGGATTGACAGTTCTTACTTTGAAAAATTGTACTTCAGTAAAAACAGATCTTTATTTCAATTCTCTTAAAACAATTTTAAAGCTAGATTTATTCTCTAATGAAATCACAAAAGAAGAAAGGCTTATTGCTATGATATCTTCTATGGATAAGAGTGATATAAAGATAGATAAAGATAGGCTTGAAAATATAAAGAAAGAAATGAATTTTGAAGGAACTGCTAAAGAGCTTATAAATAGTATAAGAGCAAGCAGACCTCAAAATAAAAAAGCTACTGCAATGATGGAAACGCTTCTATTCAATGAAGACAGAGTTTCATTCTCTATTGATGAAAAGGGGCTAAGCCAAATAAGAGCCAATATAAGACACGAAAAGAGCCAATGTGACTCCATAGAAGGACAAGAAGAGTTCGACCAAGTTGAGGCTGTCTTTAACTCAAATAACTACGTTGTAGAAATAAATTCAGAAAGATTCAACGACAAGGGAATATCAGCTTTTGATTCTCTTCACGATGTTGTTACTTCATTGAAAAAATTGAAAGAATCTAAAATTAATTTCTTGCTAAATTCAAGATACATTGAAGATGAAGAATCATTCTCTGAAGCAGGTATAGATAAAAGTCTGTTTAAAATATTGAAGAAAATAAAGAGTAAAGCATCAAAGATATCTGAAAACACTACCTTGGAATCTCCACTTTCAACATTTGTTGCTCTGAGAGCTTGTGCTAATGCATTCCAAGATGCTTTGACTATGAACAACCAAACGGTGATTGATAATGGATAGAACTTTAATAGAGAAAACTATATCTAAAAATAGTAAGGCTCTTGGTGAATATGAAAAAAATAGAAGAGAGCTAATTGAAAGAGAGCTAAATAGAAACAATGTTAAAGAGCTTGGATTACCAATTTCTTATGTAATAACTTTGAGAAGCATGCTGAGTGAGGAAAAAGATCTGGAAAAATTTGTAGATTGCGTATTCGATGTCTCTTCTGAATATACAATGACAGACGATGCAACCACGGTAAATTTGAATGGATCTCAAAGAAATGTTGTTAAATTAACAGTAAATTCAAATAGCTACGAAATCACCTCAGGAATTCCTACAAAAATGAAATTATGTGATATAATAGAAGGGCTTTCCTCTCTATATATGGTTAGATATTTCTCTTCTAGGATATCTTCAGATGAAGCTAGCAAAGACGGTTCTTTAATGGATAATTATTATTCAAAAAGGAATTATCTTAATGACGATCTAGAGCTAATAAATTTGGATGTTAATGTGAAAACAAAATTGCCTCCAATCACTTCAATGAAAAATATTGATGGGCAAAATGTTGTTAACTTTGAGCCTTATGACAGGAATAAGATATCACAATATCACAAGTTTGCAAAAATACAATGTTTGAATGATAAAAAGAAAATGGTAAAATAATGTCTAAACCTTCAATAATAATTTCTGAATGCTTTATCACAAGGGAAGCAGAGGCAAAATCTTCCAAGAAAGGCAACACTTTTTTTAATATAGGACTTGGTTACGAAGCATATAATTATCTTTCAGGAGAAACTGAAACATTTTTTTGTAATGCCATATTCTTTTCTGATAACCTATTTTCAAGAATATCAAAATTGAAGAGGGGTACTAGAATATCTGCATCCATGAGATTAGACAGTTTTAATGAAAAATCTTTGTCATGTGGTTTATACGACTTTAATTTGATAAATAAAAATACTTCACAAGAAATTTCAAAAGAAGAATCTAAAGAATTGGATACTATTATAGAAGATGAAATGCCATTATTCTAAATGGTATGATTAACATAAAACATATCTTTGAATCTATTCGTTGTTTTTATATTCCAGAACTTATCTAATGTTGTTTTACTCAATACTCCATGCCTAGAAAGCATTCTGAATATTACTTCTTTGAATTTCAAAATTCTTTTATTGGAGAATACAAAATTACCCCATAGATTTTTAAACATTATATGTACTGAATCATACATTAGAACTTTGCCCACTTCTTCGAACTTACTAAAGAATTTGAATCCATAAAGTGTAAGCATCTTCTTTATTGAAGAAAAGAGAACTCCGTTATGAATAAATGGGTTCTTTTTTGCGTTAACAGATATTAAATTGAATATCCTATGCATTCTTTCATACTTAGCGTGCTCGCAATACTCCTTTTTTGAAAGTATCAAATAATCAAAAGTGAATAAAACCGGACTTCTTCCTATGTAGTTCTCGGCAACGCAAGGACTTAATGTGACGAATATATGATTCTTGTTAGAGAAAATGCCTGTAAGGCTGTTTAAAATCTCAATAAGGTCTGTTTGCTTATTCATTATATACTCATTATGTTCTTCAAAGAGTATTATTTTTTTGAACCTAGCCATTTCCACTGCATGGACATCTCGAAAATCTTTCACATCTTCAATATATATAGCGGCCTTTATCAAATTTTCTCTAATGAATTCACAGTCTTCTTCACTCTGTGCAATATAAAGTGTATCTGTTAGGGTTGAATCATGGTAAAGTTTATTTATATACAGAGGAGGAGCATAATCAGTTGTTTCAACTTCTAAATTTTCATTCAGTTTATATTTGTAGCTGCTTTGGTAATTACCCTGCCTTACAATGAAATACAAAGTTCCATCAACATCATAGTACTTTTTATAAGTTGAATTTTTTGTAAGATTATTCTTAATAAAATCTTTTATTATTTCATCTTCATTAAACATAAAAAAACCCTCTAATTGAGGGCAATATATAAGTTAATATATAAATAGTAAAGTTTTTATTAAGCAGACGGGATGAATGTAGTTGCTATTGCAGACAGGGCATCTGTTCCGGTTCCCAGAGCTGCTTGGGTTATATGTACATTAAATGAAGAAATCAAATTCAACTTATCTTGTTCTTGTAGAGTGTATCCAGTTTGAGCATCAAAGCTGAAGAAAAGATTTCCAGTTGTATTCAAATAAGAATTTGCTTCTAGAGTTATTGAAGAGTCAGCAGGTGAAGCAGCATCGTAATTAACTGATTTTACATCTAAGAAGACTTTTGTGTTTTTCTTAAATGCTGATGAATTTAACGCTGTATTTTTAGCTAGATCTTTTGGAACTACAACCTTAAGACCACCTTCTTCAGTCATTACTTTTGCAAGATAAGCATAGTCGTAAGACCCTTTCAAAGTAGTTGTTCCTGATACTTGTCCTTCCATTGACAGTGTCATAGGATAAGCATTATAAATCACTTTTGCTGATGCAGCTGTTGCAGCCACAGTTGTTTGCGAAACTGTTCCTAGTGTATATACACCACCAGTAGCAACTGCAAGAACTGTAAATACCTTTTGAGCTAAAGGAGACGTTTCTATAAATAACTTATCCCCCACCCTTGCATTTATTGTGGTTGAAGTAAATGTGGCTATATTTGTTGCCACCTCGAATTGACCATCAGCAGAATTTCCAAATATATAAACACCTGCAGTATTAGCAGAACTTCTTACTACGGAATCTGCAGGAGGGGTAGCTCCAGCAGAATGAACATAAGCAATATTCTTTTCTAAATCAGGGATCTCAATCTTATATTTGTAATTCGCAGATAGAGCTGCATTAGAAGTAGTGTCTTGAATTATTAATGATTTGGTAGAAGCTGGTATGGTGAATGAGGAACCACCAACTAAATCAATTGTTCTAAAATTAATATTTTCCATTTTAATCTCCTGCTTTTAAGCTGTTGGTAATCTGTAAGTGAATATGTGCTCTCTTCTTTGTACACCGATGTTTATAACGTTTCTTGATGATATGTGATAGTGAGACGCTATAGGTGAATTTGTTAGAGGGTCAGTAATAAATATTCCATCATTTGAAATTGAAGGGTTTGCAATCATGAATGAATCACCACCAAAGATATAAACGATCTCATCTCTGTAGCTAGGGTTTGAACACCAGCTTACTTGTAGGTTATCAGGCGCATATACCCCTAGAGAGTAATTTGAAATATTTGTTGCTCCAGCATATTGCCAGTTTGAAATAAATCCACCGTCATTCAATTTCTTATAAGCTTCTGCAATTTTTCTTGAAGCTCGTGGTGATCCAATGCAGGCAAAGGCTTTCGTAACCCCAGAAGTGTTGATTTGCGTTGTCGCCAAAGATTCTTGGAACACTTCAGCTCCTTGTCTTTCTCTAAGAATTGTTATAATCTCGCTCAGATCACTAGCCATATCTGCTATTGAAGAACCATTACGTCCTTCTCCATCTGAAGCCAATCTTTCGCACAATTTCAACTCAAGTAATTCTGCCTTGTAACGAGCAAGTAATCTAGTTGCTAAAATCGCAAAAGACATTTTTGATTGGTTTTGGAATTGCTCTGATACAACGATTGAAATTGGCAACCATTCTTCTGAAATTTTAATGCTTCCTACTCTTGGAGATGCTTTTCTGAAGCCATCAGCCATTGATGAGTCATCAAAAGCAGTTAGATTCTTAGGTAGCAACTCTAGAGGATACAATTTAGGTATAACGAAAGTTCCAGCTGTATTTTTATACCCAGATATATCTAGAGGAGTTGCACATGCTGTTATAGGGAAATTTGTCATAGACTCAGATATGAATTTTGAAATTGCCACATCTGTTTGGAGTCTATCTATTCTGTTATTATTCTTTGAAATAATCATAATTTAAATAATCCTTTTAATTCTGTTTTCAACAAAACTACGCTCCTCAATATTTTTAAGAGCATCGTTCGAAATTTTCATAGATTTATTTAGAGCATCACTATATTTTACTCTTGAATGAATGTCTGAATCTGAAGCTTTTATGCCATTTCTTAATAGCTCAACTTCTTCCATATCCAGAGTATCATTTTCAATAAAACAAGAAGAAACAGTAGGATCAAAAATATCTCCAAGATTTTTTAGTTTTTTTGAATAAAGGTTGACTATTCCTATGTCATCTCCAGATGCATTCTGCACTATCTTAACGATAGATTTTGGATACAGCTGATCGATGGTTTTCCCTTTGCTAGCTAGAACGTCTTTATGGATACATCTATTAGTTTCTGGATATTCATTTGCCTCAAAGCTATCTAAATTTGCTCCGAAGTGACTTACCCCACCATATCCCTTGTATTCGAAACTTCTATTTTCATTTCCACCTTCGGAAGTGAATTGTTTTGAAGCACTCTGAATATATTGAGCAGTATCTATCATTGAATTCATATTTGATTCTAGTTCGTCCACAATGTCATTATTAAATTCTTTTGAATCCAATAAGACTTTTGTTTTCTCATATAGATTTTTATATGCATCCTTATCTTTTTCTAAACTTTCAAATTCCTTTTTAAATTTAGGAATTACAATCTTTATTCTGTTTTCTAATAATCTTTTTTCAAATGAAGAATTGGAAGCTTCTTGAACAGCTTTTTTGAATTCGTCAGATTTATAAAATTCTTTTCTAACTTTATCAACTATTTCTTGTTTCAACTTTTCTCCTGATTGAATTTCTTCATTTGTTTTTTCTTCTTGCAAATCTTCTTGTTCCATTTTTTAACCTCATTAATTACATAAATATTTCGCCAGTGTTTGGCATTTCTGAGACTTTCCTGTGCCTTACAGAGCTTGACCAATCCATGTATGTAAGAGCTTCCCCTTTCATAGTAGGGCATTCCATTCTTTTTCCCCCTTCTGCTTGGGCTGGTGCTGACGCATAAGAACTACAGTCATTGAACGTTCTCATTGTGTAAATAGGGTCTTTAAACCCACCTTCATTTTTCATTATTTACCTTCAGTTTTTGTTTCAGTTTTTATTTTTTCTGCTTCTGCAAAGTATTTTTCAGCCATAGCGTCGTCTTTCTTTGCTTGTGCTTGAGATTTCATAGCTTCTGAATTAGCTTGCTGAGATCTAATTCCCTCTAATTTCTTTTCTTCAGATAGGACTTCATCTATAATTTCTTGATCAACATTCAAGATTTTCATCATAAGTCCTTTAGAAATTGGGAATTGTCCCGGATCTTTTTCATTAAGCTGTTGGATTTTCTCTAAGCTTCTTTCTTTAGAAGTTTGTTGGTTAGCATATGTAGACTCAACAAGTATTTTTTCTTTCCTTAATTCTTCAATAAAAATATCATTCTCATTGATGCTCTTATCAATATCTCTATGGAAATTTTTCCTATAATCCAAAGATTGATGCCACAAAATATTCCCAATGCAATTAGACAAAATATCCAGAGATTTAAATAAAGATGAATTAAGTTCTGATCGGTCATCTTTTCTCAGTCTTTCTTGGTCTGCACTGTTAAGATTTTTTGTAGTTGTAGTAATGCTCAATTTTTCCTGAATAGAGTTCTTTATAAATTGAATAGTTTGAGAGATGGTTTGGGAAACTTCAGCAGGAGGAGTTGGGAATAAACAATTTTTTATGTCTCTACCCTCCAAATTTTGCATGTATACAACACCATTTTTTAGATAATCATCAGGCAAAGACTTATCAACTAATATGTCCTTTTCCAAAAATATGGAAGAGTTCATGCTGTTAAGCGTAGCGTTATGCATGGTTGATTGCAGAGAAGCTAGAAGTAATAAATCATTTTTTAGGTAATCATATAATCCGAAAAACAAATTATTTCTTGAGTCTCTATTGCAATCAGTTAGGAATAAAGCACATATAGGCATCAAATTGCTTTCAATTATTTCAGTTTCAAGATGAACGTCATTTAAGAAGTGATCGCAGGCTACAGCGTCCTTTATTTGCGAAATGTTGTTTGCATCTTTTTTATCTTCTAAAATAATTCTCCTATATATTCTGTGGTATTTGCATTGAGATGAAACTATCTCATTAAGTCTTTGATGCTCATTGACGAACTTTTCTGGGTCAACTTTCACTCTCTTTCCCTTCTTAAGGAACAGATTTTCATTATTGTTAATAAGAGTATCCATCTTATATAGAGTGCAAGTATCAACTTTGTTGTATCCCTTTTTGATAGCTCTATCAACTTTTTTAGAAGAACCAAATATATCTCTTGCTATTGATGAAGAAATTATTTTTTCAGCGAAGAAGAAGCTGCATTTTTTTGAAAAAGCGTGTTGCTCCATCACATCATTATCAATTTCATAGAAGCATGAATAAATATCTAAAAGTTCAAGCTTGGATTTTCCTTGTGTATTGAAGTTATTTATTAAAAGAAATGCGCAACCATCCATCAATGCTTTTTTGTATGCGCTTGTTATATACTCTATAGCTTGTTCGTCTATATAGAAGTCAGATATGTACTTATTTGAGAATGAAATATCTTTATTTAAATCTGAATCTCTCAAAGAAATAACAGGCTTTTTAATGTTCTCCCTGCAAATTGATAACAGCCTTTCTATGTCTGGCAATAGATCATAAGGAATCACACTTCTACCAGCCTTTCCTATGACGTCTTCATAAGCTAATGGATTTCCTTCGCAAGCAAGTCTTTTTTGTGCACAGCTACTCCATATAACAGGGAATTCAATCTGCCCTTTATTTATCAAATAACTTTTTAAAGCTTCAGTATTTTTCTCTCTCTTTTTTTCCTCGGTAACGAATATGTTATCCCCTTGATCAAAGCCTTCGGTTTTATTAAAGCTGTAATTTGTGTTTTCTGAATTAGCATCAACAAGATTGGTCATAGTCATATAAGCACAATTATAATAAGAGTAATAAATATGTTATTAGCATTGAGAGACTAAAATGTCAGTAAAAATTTCTAATCTTAAAAATCAAATTGAAAGGTTCTCTTCCAACCTAGGAAATCTCTCTGATCAAGAGGCCATCAACGCTATCGGAAGCTATCTTTTATACTGGTTCCCAGTCGCTTTACAGGCAGAGGAACTCGTCACATATATAAAGCCAGATGAGTGCGTAAATTTCTGTGTTATAAAGTGGAATTTACAGGCTGAAAAATATATGAATTATATTCCCGATCTAAGCTTTCTTAAATTCCCAATAGAAAACTATTTGAAAAAGACAATAAATAACTTTATTCAGTTTAAGAATATCTATAATAATTACTGGGTCGAACATATAACTGAAAAAAGCACCTACATGGCTAGATCACGTCCAAGAATATTTGTAGATAAACAAAATTGGACAACAGATTCTCAATTTGTATTTCAGGATAATGACAATTTGGTGAATGCATTTTATGTTCGAGCTATAATTGATGATGGTAGAAGAAAAACTAATATAGAAATAAGAGAGGCTACAGAAAACACATCCAGCGTTTTAGAGGAGGGTTATACGTTAGCTTTGAATTTTGAAGACAATACAGTAATAGTTTCTTATACTGGGGCTATAAAGGACGTTAAAATAACATTAGAGACCATATACCATACAGAACCGTTGATACTTGCTACTCCAGATAATAAGGTATTCATTTCAAGACATAATTTTTGTGATAACCACTTTAGATATAATGCGATAATAAAAGTTCTTCTAAATCCCAGACTGCCTTTCTCCATAGATGATTCTTTAGAGAGTTATTTGATAAATTATTTAGATCTTATAGCCTCAGGAACTGCATACATTATAGAGTTATACCGAGATGGGATTGAACCAAGCCAGACCTCAGAGAACTATCAAAAAATGTTGGCTACTTTCAATGTAAAAAGCGATCAAAAAGATCAGTTCAATAAAGTTAATAATTTTTATAAGAGTAGATTTTCTACTAACGTTAACAATTCAATGAACGATTTCTGGAGAGGAGGTTATATAAATGGCTTCTAATCAGCAACCTAGCAATGCTAGATACACAGAATTTGCTTATAATTCATCCATCCATGATACGATCCCATCGCTAGCAACAGATAATAAAAGCTTTCTTAATCTAAACTTTGAGCCTGCATACGACGGGATAAGAATGGTTAAAAGAAAAGGAATGGATAAGTTATTCCCAGAAGCAGATTACTCAATTCCTCCTTTCCAAGATAAGATAAATGGAACTGAAATATTGTTATCAAGAGAAGTTATAACTCTTCAGGGAAATTTCTTAGGAAACCCAACAAGAGTGGTGAATAACTTTGATTTCAATGTAGTAATATCCGTTTGGGCATATAAGAAAACTGGTGATGCAAATAATATATATTCTCTTGGGTTCTCAATAAACAGAGGAGATAAAAAGATTTTCCTAGATTACACAAGCATTTCTTCAAACAAGATTGAGGATATATATGCAAATAGAAGGTCTGTAGAGGTAGAAAAAGTTGGTACAACATACACTGCCACTGAAGCATCGTTCTACATATCAATAAATATTGAGGGAACAACTCTAAATTCAGTAGAAAATTCTATTTTATTCATAGCTCAGCCTCTAATAAGAATAAATGTAACTGATTATTTCAATAATACATTCACAGCAGAATTATACAAAGATGCAAGCAATAATGATAGATTCGTAAATACAAGCTCTTTGAATACTTCAAACCCAACTGTAAATCCTATTAAGCTTTTCTATTCTAGCGGAAGAGCTTTCGCAGTAAATGGAATCAGAGACAGCCAACAGACATTTCCTAATAATGGATTACCCGTTTCATTTTGGAAATCAACACTTGATTTGGCCTCTAAACCTGAGGGAAATTTTTTCCTAAAAGACGATAACACAATTTTGTTTACAACTGAATCAAATGAAACAACGTTTTTGATAACAGACAAGAGGTTTTACGCAGTTACAATAGGATCTTCTGGGCAAGACATCGATGTGAAGGAAATAGCAAACAATATTCTTTCACTAAAAGATGGGCAGATAAGTATAGGAAACGAGTTATTCACTGTTTGCCATGACGGGATATATAAGCTGAATATGAGGCAGCAAATAATAACCCAAGAAGACGTTGACTCTAGAATCTCAGACTCTGTGTTTGGACTTATAAAAAATCTATCTCCTATAAAATCATTCTTTAATGCCGGAAATTCGACTGTTAATTTCGTCTTCAAAATCAGATCTGACAAAGGGATATTAGCAGACCTTTTTTCAAGCTTTGAAGATAATAATTATGTAGACATTGTTCTTAGCAGAAAAATAAAACTTAACAAGAAAACAGATTCAGAACAGTGGACTATATCTACCTATGAAGGAAATATATTTGATGTCGAATCGGTTCCTATCACAGGAGCTTTAGATAGCGTTGCAAGAGCTGATTATGGAATAAGAGTTACTGATTATGAATTTCAGAATGAATTGGTTGTATGCACCGAAGGTGATTGCTTCATTTCTAATAAAGATACTTTAACAGATTTTGTTTCTTCAGGTGATAAAAAACCATATCAAATATTGTATTCAATAAATATTCCTCAAAAAGAATCTATGTATGCATTTTCAGGGAGAAAACGATGTAATTTTGTATCTCTCAAGATATACGTTGAAGTTGAAGAATCTTTTCAAAATTCATCTAGCAAACAATTTCAAGGTGCAGCATATGTTATAGAAAACAAGGATGGCATTGAGTCAGGAACTATTTTAGAAAAGATTATAATATCTGATTCGAATTATGTTTCAGATTCAATCAAACAAGGGCTTATAACTCTAGACATAAACAGGGCTAACCCAAATTCAGTAGTAACAATATGTCTACCCTCAAATTATATAAAATCTGTTATAGGGCATGCTTGTGTTGTAAAAAATACTAAAAACTAAATCAGGAGTTTAGAATGAGTGCATTTGATGATAATTTGGATTTCACAACAGCTGGGAGTCAATTTGTCAATTACACCAATGATTTTTATCAAAGTACAAAAATATTTGTAGAAGCCTTAAAATTAAATTCTTCTGCAGACCCAAATAAAAATGGAAAAACTATATCAATATTGCCATTTTATGTTGATAATGCTGGATTGACTCCACTTCAAATTCAAGATCAGATGTCTTCAGATGTTCTTATTTACTCTCAAAAATCTGCAGATGGCTTGAATGATACATTGTGGTTCATAACTAAAGATAAAGCTATTCCTCCTCAGGATATAATGAGCATTCTATCTAAAATCTCTATATTTTCAGTTGAGCTTCAGAACGGAGACGTAATAAGCTCAGACAATAGTGGGAAAATGAAATTTGATGTTCGAGGTGGACTAAGCATTTCAAAGACTACAAATGCAAATGAAATACTTTTTGATATCTCTTCATTGAATACTGAGATTTTAAATAAGGTTGAAACTATATCTTCGACGGATTCTTCAGTTACTGTAACTCAAACAAGTACAAATCCAAAGGCTTATAATCTAGCCGTTGCTGGCATTCATAGAGATGGAATCAAGACTCTTAATTCTACAAAACCAGACGGTTCTTCTAATTTCAATATAACTTCTAGTGACCAGAAGATATCAGTATCAACTACGCTTGGAGTGATAGATCTAGGCCTAAGAGCAGATATTGATTCAAGTACTCTTGATTCAATTAATAGCGTAGTAGGTGATCCAACAAATAAAAATAACTTAGAATTAAGTATGGATAGTAGATATTTTGATATGTCTACTACTACCCCTAATACAGTATCTTTTTCTGCAGATAAGCTAAATACTGAATTAACAGGATTTGTAAAAGATGTAGAGGCCGGTAATAAAATAAATGTAACGAAAGATTCAGCAATGCAAAAAGTGACTGTAGATGTTGTTCCCGGATCTTTCGTAGAAACTGTAAATGGTGTTTCTTCATCTTCATCAGGAACGTTAAATTTAAAAGCCGGAGCAGGAGTAACAATTACACCGTTGCCAAATACAAATGAAGTTGAATTGACAGCAACTTCAAGTGGAGGGGGAGCAGTTTCAACTCTGAATAATCGAGCACCAGATGCACAGGGAAATTACAGTTTTATTGGCGGTTCAGGGATCACTATCACAGATGGCTCTACGACTGGTGAGAGCATAATCTCTTCAGGAGCAACTAGCGGAGAAAAAAATTGCTTATACTATGACGACACTTCAAATTCTCAAACAGAAGATGGGACATTTGATAACCCTTTCAAGACACTGCAGAAAGCTATAGAAAGGTGCATAGATTTAAACATGGGCACTATTACTGACCCCAATTTTCCACAACAAGATGATGGCTTTTCCATAAGGATTCTTGCACGACCACAAGCAACAAGGGCAATAAAAGAAGATATAGTAATAAATAACTCAAGAGCCCCGTTTTTCTATATTGACATGCCGAACCAGTCTATCGAGGGGAACTGGCAATTTGACTTAGGAAGTCCTGACATAGTGCCATCTAAAGACTCGGCTACCATAGTAGTTGCTTCGTTAGGTGTATATGATTCACAAAATGTTTCAACTCCTTCATTTTTGATAAATGGTCTTACTCAGATAGATGTTTCTGACAACCAAAGTTCAGGGTGGTTCCTAAATCTTGACTGCCAGAATAGGCTTTCTCGGAACAGGGGTAATTTTTTGAGGGTAGATCTGTCCAATTTGACAGAAGAAAACAAAAAGTTAAATCGTCAGTTCATTGCTATCACTGATAGGTGCAACAGATTAACTGAGTTTGACGAGGCAACACAAAGTTCAGATACACCACAAGAAAACATATTAATTGAAGCTTCTAAGAACCTGCAAACCTGTCTTGTTAGATATACTCTAGATGCGAACGACATAGATGACAGATTAGCAAGAAATTCAATAAGCCCATCAGTGAATTTCATAAACTTCAAGGAGATAAACGGTGAGGCCTTCCAAGTATCATTCAACAGATCTGTATATATCGAGGGCATAAATAACAAACAAGGACGACTTTTCACTTACCAAAGTATAAATTCTTCCGAAGAAGATATGCAGACCGCTAAACTGATTAAGGTATCAAATATTGAAAGTAGTGGTATTTCAACTGATACAATTACAGGAAAAGACATAACTGCTTCTGACGCGATTGTATTGCCTGATTCTATCCCTGCAGACAGGACAAAACAAGGGGCAATCTTCTACAACAAGAGTGATGAATCAATCCAATATCAAGCAACTAATGGTTTAATTAAGACTTTATCAACAGGAAGTGGATCGCAGACACAAACTCAAGGATTTGAAATACGAGGCTACAGTTCAACGTTCCCCACTGTGTTTGAATTCAACCACTCTGGCCTTATGTATCTTCCGTATAATGACAACGGAAAACAGGGGCATATAGAGATACAGAACCTTTCAATGAACCTAAGGAGACTTCCAGTTCAGTCAGAAGATGGCACAGAAACCTATCAGCCATACGTAAAAATGGACGATTTCAACTTCAACAGCCCTAATGATTACGCTTCTTACCTTTACTTGAAATTAGACGCAATCTCAAATCTTAGCTCGCAAACAGATGTGGGAACAGCCCTTACAAGAATAGCATTCAATGCTTCTTCTGCTGAAATGGCCTCTAGAATAGAAAAGAATGCTCTTGCTGGGAATGTAATCACTCTTGCTAGAGACTCTTCCACTAATCCAACAGAAAAAACTTGTGAAGTGATCGTTAAAAGCGTGACAATGAATGGATTGGTTATAACTATTGAGGGCTTTTCTAATTTAAATCATGCACCTTCAACTACATCAGAATACAAGCCTTTTGCTAACGATGCTGAATTAATTGCAGCTAATATAGATTCAATTTATTTGGGCTCACACGGTTCTTTTGACCCTTCTTTTGAAGTTAATGATGCGCAAAAACTCTATGGCTCCTTTATAGTTCCAAAGTACTTTTTGACGTTCTTTGCAGCAAAAAGCAATAACAAAAAATGTGCAGTTATTTATCCATTCTTCGCCCCTTTTGCAGACTCAAATCTTTACCAAACAACACAAGCATCATCTTTCTCGGAAAATAAAATAAGTCCCTATATTTCAGAATTTTTGCAAAACAAATTTAATTCTTCAATACATGTTCTTCCTACAGGTATAAATGTAAACTTATACATGATCAATTCGCCTCTTAATAAAACTAATAAACTAACCCAATTAGCTCCTTTTTACATCAGCTACGAATCTAATTTATTTGTTAAAAACTTCCTACTTCCGGCTCCTGTCAGCCTAGGATTGAGTGAATATCTGCAAATGTTCCAGCCATCAATTTTATATGGTTCGAATTCTACATTCCAGAGAAACAATAGCCTCCTTACGGACAGTAGGCGTTTCCTTACAGCAGTAGTGGGAGATGATTGCAATATCTTTTCCGTAGATGTAGTTAATCTGAAGAATGCTACTGAGCCCCTAGATTACATATCAGTTAATGGATCTGTATTCTCTCAAGGCACCTACGGAGGCCGTGACAGCATTAAATGCCCTTATGACATTGTAAGTGCCTTTAATCAAGATAGGCCAAAAGCTGTTCCTCTAAGCAAGCTAGATACAAACGTATTCAGCGTTGGAATAGATGGAACTCAAGAACGTTTATATCTTTTAAATGAATCTGGATATGTTTATTTGGAAGAAGTTGAAAAGCAATTTATGGATAAAAAGATATCCAAAGCAGGTACCCCTGTAGTCCCAATAAGATTCGACAATATAGCTAGAATCAGTACTGGGAATATCTTAAAAGGTATAAAGGTAACTTAAAAGAATTAAAAGGTATTTAAAAACAATTTTAGTAGTTTAAAAGGTAAAAAAAATGGCTGTAATAGAATTTATTTTTGTTGAATATGATTCAGCAAATAACGTTCTGAAGACCGCTCCAAGTAGTACGAATGATAACAACATGACTTCTAGCCAATTCAAGGCTATTAAACATCCAAACACCTTTAGTGCTGACTGGATACGTGAGTATATTAAAGAGGAAAGTGCTATTTATGCTGAGAATGGCGGGCAAAGCGGTTATTTGATAGTGGATATTAATAGGCCAACAACTATTTTCGTAAATTATAATATATATTTGCTAATAACCAATAATCAATTTACAGCTCAGAAGCAAGCAGGAATTCACCCAGAGTCCGTTCATTTCTTGCCATTATCTATAAAAAAGGGTGGTCAGAATCAAGTTCCTGTTTGCACATTCGAAATTGCTGGTGAAAGTTTGAACCTATTTTATGGTACAGGAAGGCTAGGTATTCAGAATGGAGTAGTTGGCTGTCCTTACTTCAATATGTGGAGAAAAAACAGCTTAGACAACACACAAAGCAATATTATTGTTCCGCTGCTAGGTGGGAATATTGTATATTTAACAAATTCCAGTAAGATGGCAGTTGGTATGCAGACATCTGTTCCTGTACAACCAATAACACAGAATAAGCATTGCTATATGGCTACTGGTGCAAATAGCTATGGGGTAACTATTTGTGATGCTAACTGGATCGCGCCAACAGGCAACAGTGATGCGGAATATGATGGTAAGCTAGAGCTTTACACTATGGGCAGTGGAAAAGAGGCTCAATGGGGACTTGTAGGTGCTGGTTGTTTTAACCGAGACACGGTTGGAGGGATTGTATCTACTGTTTCTTCAGGTCAGCCAAACTGGGGTTCAGTTACAACTCATATCAATAAGATAGTTACTGCGGGTTCCGATCCATTTAATCTTGGAGTAAACGTAAATAAATTCGGAGCATTCTTGTATGCGTCTAAAGAGTGTGACGAAAAATCATATCTGAATTCAAATGGTGTCATAGCACAATCAGCTCTAATTATATCTCCTCTTATAGTAGGATCACATCCATTAACAGGAGTTTCGTTCTGTCAAAATCAAAGATTTTCTATTAATGGAGCTTCTAAAAATCAAAAAATCTCTTCTGGGGATACAGGCATTATATATGGGTGTCTAACAAATAGCACTTCTGAATCAGAATTTTTGACTTACATCCAAAATGACTTTGATTTTGAGGCATCTACAGTATTAGAATCAGTATTACCTCATCCAAAACAAGGCGCTTTTTACAATAATGAAACTTCAGCAGGTACAAATATTCAAAATGCTATTTTAGCAGACTACAAAGATTGGCCATCATATGGCCAGGATTATTCTATTGGAATTGGTCAAACCCAACCATCAACAAATTTCATTTTTTCTTATTCTGGTCCAGCTTCAGGTTTCCCAAGAAAAACTCAATCCTATGAATTCAAGAAAATCTTTTCTGAGTTGCTAAAAAATTATCGTGTTACTGCGCTTAATATTGATTCATTTGCTTCATCTAACCCAAACTTTTTTACTAAAGCGAAAAAGGCACTATATGGGACAAAATTAAACAGCTTTTCAGGGATAGATGCAAGCCAAATGACAACAGATTATGACACGCTTGGTGCAATTTCAATATATAAAATTTCTACAGGTGATACTGTCATAGAAGCAATGAAAACGTATCAGACTCAGGACTTAGGGAATAAGATCGCTTTTCCTAGCAGCACATCAACTCCAGCTCAAACTGGTCTATTTTCTTCTATTTATAATAACAATAACTTGTATTTCGAGGGGCAAGATCCTGTAGATGATTCCAATAAAATAACCATTGTAGACGAAAACGTATTATGGGGGCTAGGAAGATATTATACTACTGTTGACGACCCTAGTCAAACTTATTTAAATCATGGAACGCCATGGATTCTATCAAAAGAAACTGTTACAAATTCTAAAACTAAAAATATTCCTTTTAATAGTTAAACCAAATACCTAGAGGAAGCTGTAGGAGTTACAACTACGACATAAAACTAAAAATATTTCAATACAAAATATTAGAGAGGATTTTATTCCTCTCTTTTTTTATTCCAAGACCATCCTTCAGTCTCATTAAGTTTCTTTATCTTTTCAGGATGAAGTGTCCCTGCTTTAAAGTTTCTTCTCTGGTTTGCCATCCACATATAAGAATTGCTACATTCAACAGAACTCTTCCAAATATTCAAACGATGGATAAATTTATTCCAATCACTACTATTAGTATATGAAGATAAATAGTTAAATATTTCTAATGTCTTCCCTTTAAGTTTTAATTCTCCATATTTAACCTTTTTTTTTGTAACTTTAAAGAAAGAATGTAGAGAACGCTCATCAGGATTCTTAAGAGAAGGAAATCTTCCATTATTATTAAAAAATTCCAGAAGCTCATTCATTTTATCTTTAAGCTTATCCGCTTTAGAAGGTTTATTAATCAAATCTTTAAACCAAGAAATCTCTTCTAATTTAGCTTTCTTTTCTTTAGAAAGAAGTCCTTGTTTCATCCTTCCTAGTTGAAGATAGCACCAATTTAAAAATAATACTTCTTTCGGCCTACTATCATACTTCTTTAATATCTCATATCTATGAAACCATTTATCGTTCTTGATTTTCTCTTCTTTCAATATTTTGAATATCTTATGTCGTTTTTCTCCAAGTGTACCTGCCTTATACATGGATGAGTAACTTGAAACTTTTAAACCTAGATACTTTTCATCTTTATCTGTAGCAGTAATTCTAGGATACATTTTGTGTTTCTTTACAAATTCTATCATCCTATTTACATCTTTTGAAAATTCCTCTTCTGAAATTATCATTTAATTGCCTCCCTAATTTTTGTGTCTTCTATAGGATATAAATACAACAAACCTTTGTACTTCATCTTTTTAAATATATTTTCTATAAATTTTTTCTTTTCATCCCTATTATCTATTTTAATATTGAGTGCATTATTAACTATCTTTGAAACATAAGAATGTGCGTCTGGAACAAATCTTACATACTTATTTCTTAAAATTTGTGACATGATTGGAATTACAGCTATCAAATTGATATATTCTGAAAGATTCCCCATACATGTATTACAGTTTTTAGTTTTCCAAGACAATTTCTTAACTCCATTACACTCACATTTTGTTTCAATTAAATTATTAATTCTTTTCATTATCTCATTGCTATTATAATTCAAGAAAACTGGTTTAGTTGATTCTGATTCCTTATAAATTTTATTAATCTCAAAATGCTTTATTGTAGAAGTTTTAAAGTCTTTATCTTTATTAATTAAATAATTTATATCTAAGTTCTTTTTTCTCTTTATATTTATAGATTTTGATTTAGTAATAATACCTTTATTAGAAGAAACAAGATTAATAGTATCTTTATTTAATCCCTTCATTATATCTAACATCTTAGAGTATCTGCTCATAGAGTCTGGAGATTCAATATTAAAATCATCGTGATGCATGTTAACCATGATTGGGATAACTATAAGAGATTTATTTTTGCTATTTTTATTCTTTCTTATCGCTCTTCCTATCCCCTGCGTTATTTGAATAATAGAAGAATTGGCATCAGCAAATATAATGCTATCTAATGAAGGTATATCTATTCCCTCCGCAAGCCTTCTACAATTTGCAACCACTTTCAATCTGTTATTATTTCTGGTTAAAAAGCTATTCACCTCTTCCAATCCATTTAAATCATAAACAAATCTAGACTCAACACCTTCAATGCTATTTATGAATTGAGAAAGTTTTTTTGCTCGCTCATTTGTTGAAGAAAAAGAGATGCATTGCTTGTTTCCCTCCTTCTCAAGATATTGAATAGATTTCTTTATAATCTCACAGTCATTTTCTTGTTCTTTTGAGACGAAGCAAACTACATGAAACTCTTTCAAGGCCTCAATATCTATAGCATGCTTTAATGAGCATTTAGATAGAATCTCATTGTGTTTAACAAGAACATCTGTGGGAGTAGCCGTCAAGAATATTTTGTACTCTGAGGCTATGTTTTTACAGAGTAATTTATTTGAAAAATCTTCTCTTAAAAACTCTTTAGATATCCTGTGTGCTTCATCATAGAAAATACAATCAAACTTTCTTCTAACAGAGCATACTATCTCCTTAGATGCATACGTTGATAAGACCAAACATCTTTCATTTTTATCTATAAACTTTTCTATCTCTTCAGAAGAAGGAACCTTCCCCAATTTTGAACTAACAATCAATATATCAACTTTAAGAAGCTCTGATAATTTCTTCCCAGTTTGCTCCAGTAAATCGATTGTAGGACAGAATATTAAAGATTTATTGAACTTCTTATGATGTTGTATATATGCCAGTATATGAGTCTTACCAAACCCACAAGGAAATGATACCACTCCCCGCTTTCTGCTATTAAGTTTAAATATAATTTCTTCTGCAAAAGACTTTTGGTAGTCTCTTAATTGAACCATTATATTCCTTTGATTCTATATGAAATTTTATATTCGAATGGGGAATCTTTTTTTATAACATCAATAGACTCTTTGATTTCCTTAGGGATCTCTTTTAATTTTAAAGTAGATTTATGAAGGTATATACCTGTTGCTTCATCTTCAACAAACTTATGCTTGTCCAGTATTCCATCTAAGCTATTCTTCATTTCATCTATTTTAGCTTTTAAGGCCTTTGTAAAGCTCAATCTATTTTTAAATGACTCTGATTCTATTTTTAAAAAGTTATTTGATTCTAGGTACCTTAAAACATAATTATTAATAGATATAATATCTTCTTTGCTTTGTATACCCTCAATTCTTCCTTTTATGATTTCGTTTAGAGGCATCAAGCAACTTTCCTTTATATTTTTGTATACTTTAGTAGCTAGAATTTTTGTATATTCAATTTTTCTTATTGAGAAGTCACTGTTATTTTTAATATGCTTTATTCTTTCTAATGTTTCATCATCATAAACTTTAGTTTTAAAAGTAGAAAAGTACTCATCAAAATTATTTTGAACGGATATTTCTTTTATTTGGTCTTTAAAACCCTCTATGAATTCTAAAGTGGATTTTGCCTTAATATATCTAGTAATAGTATCTTTAAAATCTATCACCTTTCTTTCTATAGGCTCAAAATCAGAACAATATTTTCCAAAGAACTCTCTTAAAACATCTATATTTTCTAGAATTGCTTTAACAGCTTTATGTTCGCTGTCTATTGTTTCTGTATGGAATAAATGAACATCTTCATCCTTAATATCATCAGAGCTGTCGAATGAATAGCATTCAAGTTTAACTGGAACACCAAGGATTATATTTTGAAGAGCACATTGATATATGCTAGAGTGATTACCTGACTTATAAAGTTCCTGATTATCTATCGAATTGCAGCTTTTAACTTCCACAATATGGTGCAGGGCATTGTTTTTATATACCTCTATGTCCGTTGTACAAGACAAAAATGTGTAAATTTCAGAAGCATACATGTTGTTTTGGTCTAAGATGCAATCTTTAAAGAGCTCTTGTTTCCTATCGAAAATTAAATCCTCTACAATATGTCCTTTGTTGAACATAGCTTGTTTCTCAGGAGTTACTTTAATTGTTTTGCTTTTATTTTTAGTGAATTCAAATATTGAATTTTCGTAGTATTTGGTTTCGCCATCAACTAAAAATCTCATCAACATTGCTATATCGCTTCCAGTGAAATAATCTCTTCTAGTTTCAAGGAACTTCTTTTTATCAGAGGCATTGCAAATTCTTTTATACATTTTTATACCTCACTCAATATTTTTTGCAGTGTTTCCAAGCAGACTGTTTGACGTCTTCCCCATGAAGCCTCTTTTGAAGCATATTCTTCAGCTTCTTTATTGAACTTGAATATATTCATTATCTTTAAAGCCTTTGGATATTCGCTTTTTGGAAGATACCCCATGTCTTTATGTATTTTAATCAATTTTTCAACTTCTTCTTTTGAAACAATTTCTTCATTTTTAGATTGAGATTCTTCTATTATAGGAATTTCACTTGTAGTTGTTTTATTAATTTTTTCTTCTAGTTGTGAATAGGCAATTTCTTGTTCAAATTCTATCTCTTTGTCTGAAGTTTCGCATCCAAGTAGCTTTTTCAAGTTGTATCTTTGCAAGTAGCTTCTCTTTGAACCTTCTCCTTGCATAAACTGTGGAAGACGAGCTCCATCATTGAAATCTAATAATTTCTTGGAGATAATGGATGTAGCTGATTTTGATGCTGAGGATATCTCTTCTTTATCTTTCAAATAAGCATTTAGCCAGATTTTAGAAGTAAATTCAACATTTCCCATAGAGTCTGTTTTCTCGTTGTTGTCTATATTCCATTCTACTAATTCAACTATATCGCTGTAATTTCTCTTTACTTGCAATATTGAGTCTGAGATTGCCTTAAGGAAATGCCCAGTTGAAGTAAAGCTGTATCTCACGCTCCCTGCTTGAACTTTGCTGTTATTGACTATTGAAAAACATCCTCTTAAACCTTCTGAAAGTATTATAGATGCAATCTTTTCCAGTATCTTTGGGTTTGTAAATTCTCTAGAAGAGTTTGTTACTATTAAATTTTTATTATTGCTATTTTTTTTAAGCATGGTTATTTGGTTATTCATTAAAACTATGACGGGTTATTAACATATATAGTAATTATAATTTATTTGTAAATAAAAATCAACTACCTATTATTATTATTATTAATAACTTCATAAATAACAACAAAAGAGAAATTATGCCCCTAGATAAATCAACCTCAAAAAAAGCCTTTGGAAAGAATATTGGAGCTGAGATACGAGCTGGAAAACCTAAGAAACAGGCAGTCGCTATTGCCTATAGCGTGAAGAGAGAAGCTGCCAAGAAGAAAGGGAAAAAAAAATAAAAAATCTACCCAAAAAACATAAAAAAAAAGAGAGACCAAACTTAAGGATTTCTCTTTTCTTATTTTATTTTATGAAAATTCCAAATCCAGTTAGGAAGTGATTCTAAGTGTTCAATTCTTTCTCGTTTTAGCTTTGACTTTCTATAGGCTACTCTTTGATGTGATACCCACAATCCAAGGGATCTTTCCTTTGGGTTTTTGGAATCTTCCTTTGGATATACTTTGTTTCTGCCTAGGAAATATATTATCTTCATGTATGTCTTTTCCCAAGTTTCCTCTCTAGCATCCCACATCCAGCCTGCAAGAGACTCCAGTTGAGTAATCTTTTCTGATTCTATATTGAATTTCTTGTATGATGTTTTTTGTGTCCTTATCCATCTTCCTAGGAATGCTTCCTCTTCGTTGTTAGAATATGATCTTGGGTATCTTTTATTCTCATCTATAAAGCATATTAAGAGCATAAAATTTTTTCCCCAGTTTTCTTCATGAACATACCACATCCAGTTGGGAAGAGACTCTAATTGAGAAGCTCTATTCTCTTGTAGATTTTTATTTTTGTATGACACTTTTTGGTTTGAAACCCACATTGAAAGAAATGTTTCATCTTTATTTTTTGATCTTTCCTTTGGGTATGTTTTGTGCTTATTTAGAAAGTCAGTCAACTCTATAAAATGTTTTTGCCAGTTTTCTTCATGAACATCCCACGTCCAGCCAGAAAGGGACTCAAGTTTAGCAACTTTTTGTTGATCTAACTTTGATTGTTTGTAGAGTTTTCTTTGAACTGATACCCACCTTCCAAGGAATCCTTCCTCTGGGGTTTTGTAGTTGGTGCTTGGGTAGTATTTATTATTTTCTATGAACTCTATTATATCATTGAAGTTCTTTTTCCAAGCTTCTTCATTAGGATCCCATTTCCAACATTCAATAGATTCCAAATTCTTAATTTTTTCTTGGTTTAACTTTGAGTTTCTGTATTTGAATCTTTGAGCTATTACCCACATGGCAAGAGATCTTTCTTCTTTATTTTTTGAGTCTGTTTTCGGGTGTCTTTTTTTTTCTTTTAAAAATAATACAAAATCCTCAAATCTTAACAACCAAATATTCATTTTCTTTTGGTGTAGAAGCACATTTATTTTCATTTTTATTACTAATGTTAAAAAAAGAGATGCCAAATAAAATGGTGTCTCTCTTAATTTAAATAACTAACTTAATTTTATTTATTTATTCTTCCCAACTCCAACACTTAATTCTCTCAAGCTCTCTAATCTCACCATTTAGCATTTCTAAGTTTTTATAGGCTTTTCTATGCCTTCTTCCATAGCTTTATAATACTCTTCTTTTGTTTTAGGCGTGTATATAAGCTGCTGTAACAGGGGAGGAGTATGTTTGGTATTTAGAACTATCTTCTTTGCTTTGTATGCCTTA
>WLWH01000403.1_pt1 | contig 35729 bp, 48 predicted proteins | sample 6712741 | NCBI WGS metagenome assembly WLWH01 (sample SAMN12718694, study PRJNA515312) | sponge metagenome | isolation source: marine sponge | host: Mycale hentscheli | place: New Zealand: South Island, Marlborough, Capsize Point | collected 2003-05-01
GGAAGCCTCTTTGAATTTTTTCAAGCGCATTGGAAGACGAAAGATTTTATTGAGAAAAAGAATCACTGATAGGTTTCACATTATTAATGCACCGATGTTCGCATCTTGAAGTGTGATGGGTATATATTCTGAATTGATGTCGGGTAATTTTTTGCCGAACTAGTAGTTACTGAAGATCATCCGATTAGAACTCTACATGATAAGTATGATCTCCAACCTGACGGAACACCTGGACAGCAACCTGAGAAGCCCTTGGCAGAGCCAGTTTGTCCAGCAAATGTTGCACCAGAGCTATTTGAGAAATTAGCAAATGCGGCTAGAGCGGCTCATATTGCATTAGGTTGTAGAGACTATTCTTTGTACGACTTTCGAGTACATAAAGAAACTAATGAACCTTACTTGCTAGAAGCGGGCTTGTTTTGGGGTTTTGGAGAAATTAGCATGATTTCACGAATGCTTAAAGCTGATGGACATAACCTGGAAAATGTAGTTTTGGAGTTATGGCAGACAGCAGCTAAACGCACTCGTGTTGCCTGCCGCTCTGCCTTTAAGTATGTCTCAGTAAATTAGTGTCTTCTGTGCGACCTGTTCTGAAAAAGGGGGGTTGGTATTTGACTCTGCTAATTTTGATAGGTTGATCTAGGTTGAGGGTATAGCTCAGTCACGCCCCCAACCTAATTTCTGGAAAACTCTAATGTCACTTTAAATTACTGCTGATTTTCAAGATTTTGGAACTTTGGGATAGGAAATTTAAGCGGCCTTTGGGGCAGACTGGCTGAGTATTGAAGTAAGTTCATAAGGCGAAGCCCCGGGACCACCCATCGGCCCAGCGAGGGGCTTGGACGAGGCCCTACGTCAGGCGCGCCGCTCGCCGACAGCCGTGGCGATTGAATCTGACGGCGTGTGTGTCGTGACGTGCGTTAACCGCGGGCCATGGGCTCGAATGGCACAAGCTATTGGTGGGTTCAGCGCGGCCTTGATGCCATTGTGCTATCAGGGGGCTCGGGGCCGCGGCGGTTAAGGTGTTGGCGGCTCCGAGCCCTCACCACTGGCCCGGTGACAACCGCACTGACACGCCCCTCCCCCTCGCAGCGTGGGCCGCGGCGGCTACCGATAGCGAATACGCGTTTCAATCGAGCCCGCCCGTTCAGTGGCGCGCTGGGCGGCCCATCCTCTTCGCTGGGCTTGGGGCGTGGCCCCAGAACAACGCCCTGAGTGTGTCTCTCAGGCCATCGTGCAGTGGCTATCTCAGGCACACATCAACACAGCGGCCATCGACCCTGGAAAGCCCGACCCTGGAAAGCCCGACCCTGGAAAGCTTGGGCAAAACGGCACGAACGAGAGCTTCAACGACAAGTGCCGCGACGAGTGTCTGAACAGGGAGTGGTTTCGCCACCGAGTTGATGCCAATGTCATCATTGAGCAGTGGCGAGGCCACTCCAACGAGATTAGTCCCCACTGCACTGTGGGTAACCTGACGCCGTGGGCATTCATTCAGCCAGTCGATCCACATGCTGCAGGGGCCAATTTCTAATTTTCAATGGACCGAAGAATCCGGGCAGGCCAAAACATCCACCGCTCTGCCTGAGTTTGGCGCAGCCATACGTCAAATTCATGCTCTCCTCTCGATTAAGCATCAAATTAATATTACCAGTGTCTTCGACCGCTATTGGCAGGCTGTTAGAGAATGACCCTGAGGTCAAACTATTCAGCCCATTTTTTAGAGTTATCCGCCAAAATTTGACTGGCTTCGCCAACCCAAATGATATCCGCTTTTGCCATAATGACCTCTGTTATGGTCATTTCTTAAAAGGAAAGACGATTATTTTCCTAGATTGGGAATTGGCTGGGATGAATGATTTTTATTCTGATCTAGCTGCCTTCATTCATTTTCAGCAACTTGACCAAGCTCAAACCAAGCTATTCCTGCAAGCTTGTACTTCGACCTCGCTCAATGAAGAGAAACTCAACAATCATCAGCGCGAGCCACCATAGGGTGATGGTGATCCGCATCCACACTGGTGCCGCCGCCGTCGCAAGCCCCGATACGGTCGCTATCGCGGCCAGCATCAAGAGCAAATATCCGACTGTCTTGTGGATTGATTCAAACCGCTGACGCCGGCTGGTCATGTTGTAGTGATCGCCAAACCAACTGCCATCGGGCGCAGCTTCGCTCGGACCGCCTTTACTACCGCGCAACCAGGCACCGATCAACTGCGCAATAGCAAGCGCAAATGCACACCACCCCACAACACCATGCACATTCGAGGTACGTGTCGGGTCGGGCGGCGCGTTCAAGATCAAGTAAATCGCAATAACCATGCATGCGACTGCGACGTACTGGGTAGCGCGGTGGGCATGCCACCATGCCGGGTTGTCGAGCACCTCGGGCCAGGGTTGGCGCGGCGTCACTTTGCAGTAGCGCGCCATCAGCACGCCGATTGGAATCAATACCGACCAGGCCAGCGCCATCAGCCGCCCATGCCAGGCACGGTGCAGGTCGATCGGCGGTTCGCACGCAACGGCCACGTCAAACGAAGCGAGCGCAAGCAGCACGACGACACAGCGCACCGTTTGCATCATGCCTCGCCTATTCCGTGATTCTAGCGAACGGCTCCTGCAGCGTTCGCGCCCATACGCAATGTCCGGCATTGTGCGCGCCGAGAATGGCCATCAATACACCACGCTCGGTACCCGTATTGCGAAACCCGCGCATCACCCCGGCGGGCACAATCATGCCGTCTAGCGGCGAAAGCGTGACGCTCTCTTCGCCTTCATTGCCCCAGAACACATCCCAGTGCCCGGCGATTGCAACAAAGGTTTCTTCGGAGCCGTGCGAGTGCAGTGCGGCCCCGTTATCCGGCTCGGCCTTGATGAAATCGATGTGGTAGTTCTCCGCCGCCTCAACCGCGGTGCCTTCCAATTGTTCATCGTCAGCACCGTGTCCAAGTGCCGAATAGAGGGTGCGAATGTGACCCGGCAGGGTGCAATCGAGGAAGGCTCGCGGACTCGGTGTCAGCTCATCGAAACGCCACACGCGGCTGAGCATTTCCTCTTTCGAAATCGACATCGAATCGCCGAACCAAGCCTGCGAACGGTCGTCGAACACCGGAGCAACTTCTCGTCTCATGTTGCGGCTACCTCGCCGACTGCTTGCATCGGCAAACGTGCAACACAATCTGTCTGGGTAATCATCAAGGAATGTCCCCCGGATATTTCCAAAACTCGCCAACCATGGGTGGCAAGTTCCTCGGCTGTAGAGGCATAGGGTTGAGGATCACGATCGTTGGCGAGGACGTAAGTACCCCGCGGTGCGTCGCCCTGCAGGTTCACCGCATCGTTAAAAGTCGCGGCTGGCTGATCGGATGATCTCGGCTCAATACTTCGTTCCAGAACTTCATCGCCAAGATCGAATTGCCGAACTGACGGTGGTGGTATGCGCCAACCTTCACCCTCGTCGCGAATACGCTGGCAAACCGCTGCTCGAGCCTCGGCCGCCAGAAGATCCATTGTGCTCTGGCCATCCTGTGGCCACAAGGATTCGATCAAGACCACCCCGGCCACCAGTCCCGGGCTTCTGTCGCAGAGGACTCTAGCAAACATCCCGGCATAGGAGTGCGCACATAGCACGACGGGAGACTTTGGCTCGACAGTTCGAATGCGAGTTTCGAGACCAATTTCTGCAATCGCCAGGCAACCAGTTCCGAATGCTCTACATAGTTCGATGTCGAGTCAATGACGCCGGGACAAAGAACCTTTTCCGGCGGCAACCCTACCGCTTGAAGCACTCGCCATTCGTGCGCGCGACGAGGATTGGCAGCTTCAAACAACAAAATATCCGGGCGGACTTGAAGCAGGAGATGTACGACCTTGTAGAGTCCTATGTCGCGGGTGTGCGGCCCTTCGTAGTTCCCCCGACAGATGTGCAAGCGCATCCTGCCGCTGGAAATCCCGCCGAGTGCCGCATTCAGCACTTCGACTTGCTCTGCAGCAGCGTGGAGGAAGGTCTCCTCAGTTTCGTGCTTGTAGGTTGTGTGCCTGCCCATACCTAGGTCCGGGCAATCGATCTGCAACAAGAAACCCGCATCGACAATAGCGCGACATGTCCTACCCCTTGACAGCGCCGGCTGTCATGCCCTGGATAATCTGACGGGCGGCGAAAAACGTGAACAATAACGGCGGTATGACAATCAGCGTTCCCATCGCCATGATTCGCCCCCACTCCACCCCGGTGTCAGTGAGAAACCCGGAAACTGCGACCGGTAGCGTTCGCGTCGTTCTACCCGTCAGCAGCAAGGCGAGAATGAATTCGTTCCAAGCGATGCGAAACGTGAAGATACCCGCAACGGCATAACCGGAAGTCATCAGCGGCAACAGTACGCGAAAGAAAACTTGTAATGGATTGGCACCATCGACAACGGCTGCCTCCTCCAACTCTACGGGGATCTGTTTGTAGAACCCGAACAACAACCAGATCGCAAACGGCAAGTTCAACGCCGTATAGAAAAAGATCAACACAGCCAGATCGTTTTCGATATTGAACAAAACCACCATCGAAAACGCGGGAACCGCGAGCACTGCCGGCGGCACCATGCGAACGAGTAAAGTGGTGTTGGCAATCATGCGGCGACCGCGAAATTCCGCACGCGCCAGCGCGTAAGCGCAAAGACCGCCAAACAATAAAGTCAGAAAGGTTGAGACGGTGGCAACGATCAGCGAATTGCCGAGGTAACGATCGAACTTGCCACGACCGACTATGTACTCGTAGTTCTCGATTGTCGGGACAAAAAAGAACCAGATGGGATTGCCGTCTAGGATACTGATCTGATCACGCAAGGATGTGGTGACCATTACCCAAATCGGCAGCAAACAAAGCACCGCCAGGACCATCAACAGGAGGTAATGGCCGCCAACTCGCCAGGGATTATCGAGTGGCGAACTAGACATCGGCTTTTTCCTTCATCGGATTCCCAATCAACAGGATACCGAGCGAAAGCAGGAAAACGATCAGAATCAACAGTACGGAAATTGCGCAAGCATAACCGAGCAACTGAGCATCAAAAGCTCGGTTGTAGATATGCAAGGACATTAGCTCGGTCGCGCGCCCTGGTCCGCCACCGGTCATGATGTACATCACTTCAAGAGCGCGAAAAACGTCGATCAGGCGCATCAAAAGTGTGACGACAAGAATCGACGAGAGCATCGGCAGCTTGACCAGAAATATCTGCTGCCACCAATTGGCGCCATCTATACGCGACGCCTCCAGTACCTCGGAGGGCAACGCCTGCAGCGCGGCGATCACAATGATGAAAATAAACGGCGTCCACTGCCAGATGTCGGTGAAAACGATTGCGAAGAATGCGAGGTCCGCATCACCCAGCCAGACTTGCGGCTCGATGCCGAACCAGGCACCAAGGTAATAGTTAATCCAGCCGACGCGGGCGTCGAACAGATAGCGCCAGATCAAACCGACAACCACCGGCGATACCATCAACGGCAGAATAAAAATCGTACGGAAGAGCGAAGCGCCGCGAATGGGTTTTTCCAGCAACAAAGCGAGCGCGATGCCCAGACACATTTCGAGCGTGATGGTCCAGAACCCGAAGCGAAATGTCACCCAGATGGATTCGCGAACATCTTCATCGCCAAGCAGGCGAATGTAGTTCGCCCACCCGACATTTTCGGCATCCTCGAAGTCGGTGCCGATTTCCCAGTCGTAGAAACTCAGGTACAGCGCATCAATCACCGGGTAGAGCAAACCACCCAGCATCACGACTACGGCGGGCGCCACGAAAAAATACGGCGAAAGCGAACTTAAATCGCGCGGCGGTTTGGCTACTGCGTGCATGAACTCGAGGCGAATAACGTGCGGCGGCCTCCCTGCCGCCGCCATGAATGGTTAACTGACTACTTGCGGTAGTCAGCCCACTTGTAATACCCCTCACGCTGCATGATGGCACGGGCTTTTTCTGCAGCAGCGTCCATGATCGGCTGAATCGGCTTGTCGGTGGTGATGACCTCTGTCAACGCCTGGCCGAGCACGTCGATGTTCAACTCGTTCCATTCCGGAATCAGCGGACGCCAGTCGGCATCGGCACACGGCAACTGCTCGAGGATCACAGGGTATTCAGCGAACTTGTAGGAGAATGCCTTGTAGGTCGATATGCGGATCGGATCGCCGCCTAGCTCGACCATTTTGCGATCGCCCGCTTTCGAGGTGATGTACTGAATAAACAGGAAGGCTGCTTCCTGGTTCTGCGAGTTGGCCGGGATGCCCACGGCAAAACCACCGGTTTCCGAACCGCAACGGCTACCGACCGGATGCAATGCGTAACCGACCTTGCCATCGACCTTCGACAACTTCGGATCGCGCGCCATGGCGGCAATCTTCAGCGTGTCGATGTACATCGCAGCATCGCCACCGAGAAAAGCAGCGGCGGCTTCGCCGAAACCGAAAGAAGGCACGCCCTTCGGACCGGTTTGTGCGATTTCACGCATTACGCGCGCGGCTTCGACGCCGGCGGCATTGTTGAATACCGGGTTCCACTCGTCGTCGAAGATCTTGCCGCCTAGCGGCGCCAGATGCAGCAACCAACCGGCAGTGACTTGGTGGCCAGTTTTGCCGCGCGAAGTCAATGCAGGAATACCGGCAGCCTTCAACTTCTGCATGGTGTCGCGCAGTTGATCGTAGTTTGCCGGAACCGCCAGGCCCTGCTCTTCGAAGATATCCTTGCGGTACGCGAGGATCGAGGTTTCCGCACCGAAGGGCACACCATAGAGCGCGCCTGATTTGCCCGGCATATAACCTTTCTTGCCACCAACAACACCACCGTTTTGCAGATAGGCATCAGCGATGTCGTCGATGTCGTAATGCGGGTCAACGAGTGCGCCGTTGGTGAAGAACTGGCTCAAGGGGGTCAGCAAACCCTTGGAAACATACTCGCCCTTCCACATCACCACCCAGGAAACGACGTCGTATTCACCCTTTGACTTGGACATTTCGAGCAACTGGCGATCACGCAGCTTGAGGTACTGCAGTGCATCGACTTCAACCTCGATACCCGTTTCTTCGGTGAACTGTTCGATCAGCGCTTCGGCTTTGTTGAAGTGACTCAAGGCCGGCCAGCTGACAACAATCGTCGTTCCAGCATATTTCTCGTAAGGGTTCGCCAACGCCGTGGATATGGCGAAAGCAGCAGCAGCGACCGTCGCCACCGCGCCCTTCAATAACTTGTCAAACATCCCTCATCCTCCTTTGCTAGTGTTGGATTGCTCTATTGCTAGTGTTGGATTGCTCTATCGAAATCGCGCGTCGAGAACACTGGATCGCATGTCAGATCGCATGTTCTTCAGCACGATCGAATAGATACATACGCGTCACGTCGAAGAAATATTCGCCGGACTCCATCGGGTCCGCATCGGGGCCCGCGTAAACGGTGGCAGTCACTGCGCGTTCACCGATATGGGCAGCGAGAAACTGGCTTGAGCCAATGTACTCGGCGACATCGACCGAAAGTTCGATGGGGTGATGAGTGTCCTCGTCGCTTCGCTCCGAAGCGAAATGTTCCGGTCGCAATCCCAGTGTGACTTCGCGCTTGTCGTGCGCTGCTGCGCGCTCATGCATGCGCTGCGGTACGGGTAGACTGAATCCCTCGCCACGCACCAATAGTCGGTCACCTTCTGCATGCAGTTCGGCATCGAGAAAATTCATTGATGGCGAACCGATGAAGCCCGCGACAAAACGATTGACCGGCGCGGTATACACGTCGCGCGGCGTACCGATCTGCTGCACCAGCCCTTGATCCATGATCACAATGCGGTTGGCCATGGTCATGGCTTCGATCTGATCATGGGTGACATAGACCATTGTACGATCGAGTTGCTTGTGCAGGATAGCGAGTTCGGTCCGCATGTTGGCGCGGAGCTTGGCGTCCAGATTCGACAGTGGTTCGTCGAATAAAAAGCAATAGGCGTCGCGCACAATCGACCGCCCCATGGCAACCCGCTGGCGTTGGCCACCGGACAAGTCCTTGGGTTTGCGATCCAGATATTCGGTTAGTTCGAGAATGTCTGCCGCGCGTTGCACGCGTTCGTTGATCTCGGCCTTGGGCGTGCCCGCGAGGCGCAACGCGAACGACATGTTGCCCGCGACATTCATGTGCGGATACAGCGCGTAGGACTGAAACACCATGGCAATGTCACGCGCTTTAGGGGCCGCCCAGGTCACGTCCTTGTCGCGGATATGGATGCTGCCGCTGGTGACCCGCTCCAGACCGGCGATCATGCGCAAGGTGGTGGATTTGCCACAGCCGGAGGGCCCGACGATCACTACGAATTCGCCCTCGGCGATGTCTAGTGACAGGTCGGGAATAATCACGGTGTCGCCGAAGGCCTTGACGACATTGTTCAGGACAACACCTGGCATCGTCCCTAGACTCCCCCTTGTTCGTGCTTGTTTTTGCCCGATCCTACGCGTTTGCGTGGGGGATAGGAAATTTGAAGGGGCCTTTGGGGCAGCATGGCTGAGTATCGAGGTGGGTTCATAAGGCGAAGCCCCGGGACCACCCATCGGCGCAGCGAGGGGCTTGGACCAGGCCCTGCGTCAGGCGCGTCGCTCGCCTACAGCCGTGGCGATTGAATCCGAGGGCATGTGTGTCGTGACGTGCGTTAACCGCGGGCCATGGGCTCGAATGGCACAAGCGATTGGTGGGCTCAGCGCGGCCTTGATGCCATGGTGCCATTAAGGGGAGCGGGGCCGCGGCGGTTAAGGTGTTGGCGGCTCCAAGCCCTCACCACTGGCTCGGTGACAACCGCAACGACACACCCCTCACCCTCGCAGCGTGGGCCGCGGCGGCTATCGATGGCGAATAGGCGTTTCAATCGAGCCCGCTCGTTCAGTGGCGCGCTGGGCGGCCCATCCTCTTCGGTAGGGTTGGCGCTGGGCTTGGGGCGGGGCGCGACGATGAGGCGGCGCGGGGGTGCATGGGGCGCCAAGAGGCCGGGGTCCCTCACCGAATACGCTCTAGATAGTGTCGTCACAAGATAGATGAAAGGTATGATGAGCGCATTCTGTCCCATCTTACTGAGAGCTTGCCCCCATGAGTTCATCCCATCGTCGCCACGATATATCCGCTCGCGTATGGTCATTACTGGAGCCTTACCTGCCGGGTCAGGCAGGGAGTTGGGGAGGTGTCGCACATGATAACCGCCGTTTTCTCGATGCGGTCTTTTGGATTTTGCGTACCGGCGCTCCTTGGCGGGATTTGCCGCCCGATTATGGGGACTGGAAGAATACCCACCGCCGGTTCTGTCGATGGCGAGACAAAGGGGGTTGGGAACGCTTACTGGAACGGTGGGTGGATGACCCTGATTATGAGTGGTTGATGATTGATGCCAGTCATATCAAGGTACACCCGCAAGCCGCCGGTGCTCAGGGAGGTAACCAAGCGATGAGCCGTACAAACGGGGGCTCAACACCACGCTACCTCTGGCCGTGGATGCGCATGGTATGCCGGTCGGAGCACTTGTTACGGCGGGTACCGCAGCGGATTGCGGACAGGCTTGCACTTTGATTGAAGGCATTGATGCCGAAGCGTTGTTGGCGCATAGCGCCTAGGATACCAATGAGATTGTGGCCCATTGCCAACCACAGGCTATTGAGGCGGTGATTGCGCCAAAACGCAACCGCAAAGAGCAACGGGCCTATGACAGGGGGGCCTATGACAAGGCCTTATACCGTTTGAGGCATTGGGTCGAGAATGCCTTTCTTCATCTGAAGCGATGGCGCGGGATTGCCACTCGGTATGCCAAGAACGCGGCCTCTTTCCTGGCGGCCGTCCATATCCGCTGTTTGGCTATCTGGGCAACTATCTTGTGACGACACTATCTAGCATGACTCTGCGGACCGGGCGCCGGCCGGGCAGACGCTCAAGCGCTTGCCGGCGACGTAGTCGTCGATCAGCGCGTGCAGGCGGGCGCGGTCGAAACTGGCGTAATGGCCAGCGTGGACCGTCTCGGCCGGCAAGGCGCGCAAGCGGGCCATGCTCTCCAGGTAGTCCGGAATGCTGGAGTGATGCAGAAAGTCGTAGAGTTCCCCATCGTAGATCACGTCGCCAGTGAACAGCAGGCCGCTGGCCTGCTCCCATAGGGCGATCGAGCCGGGCGAATGGCCCGGCAAGTGCAACACCGAGAAGTGCCGGTCGCCCAGGTCGATCACGTCACCCTCATCGACGAAACCAGTGGCCGGGGCCGGCACGATCTCGTAGCGCGCCACTGCAAAACCCGCATAGGGCAGCGCCTCGAACATCACAAGCTCGACGAAGTTCTCGATCAGCGTGTTGTCCCGGGTCGGCGCGCTCAGGACCTCCGCCTCGGCACGGTGGCACAGGCGGGTCTCGAACTCGTGGTGGCCGCCGATGTGGTCGAAGTGATTGTGCGAGGCGAGACATATGACCGGCTTCTCGCTCAGAAACGCCAACTCTTCCCGCAGGGAGCGTAGCCCCAGTCCGCTATCGATCAGGAGATTGCGATCTCGCCCCTGCACGAGCCAGATATTGCAGCGCAGACCTGAGTTCGCCCAGCGCTCCCATATCAGGGTGACGCCGTCGCCCAAATCGCGATGTGCGAACCAATCCTCGGCAACCCTCATGGCTGAGGCCTCCCACCCCATGCGACGGCGAACGGGCCGTGGTCGTTTCCGAAGCAAAATTCTATGGCCTGCCGCACCACGCGACAAGGCCGCGGGTCCTGTTCCGCAGCGGCCCCAATCGCGAATCCTGTTGTGGTGGTCGTGGTTTTGTATCACACTGAAATCGCGAGTCCGCATTCGGTGGGAGGGGGATATGTCGAACATCGCCGGCAAAGCCTACGCCATGAACGTAGTGACGCCGACCAAACCAATGATTTTGTGGATCAACCGGCTTATCTTCATGGTGGGACGAGGCACTCCCAAGAGTTTGGCCGGCCTGCTCGGGCTGTCATTTATCCATTTCGCGCGCTGGGTGTTGGTGCGGCGGGACCAGTGGCCCGACCTGGGGCAAGGCAAGCAAGATCTGCAAAACGACTACATGATCTTCTGCTCGAATTTCAACGGTACCTGGGATCAGTACATCGACGCCTTCTCCGACGGAATCCCCAACGGGCTGGACCTCTTTTGGTACACGGCGACCAAGTACCCCAACTCGATCCCGATCACGCCTTTTAAAGACTACATCACCCACAATCAGATCTATACCAACTACTATTACAACGCGACGCCTGGCTCGGCGCAGCGCGACATCAAGTGCGCCATGCGGGTCTATGACGCCCTCAAGGACCTGGCCGCGCGGCACCGGCGCGAGAGCCCCGAGGACTTCGCCAAGTCCTACCGCGCAGCGCTGCTGCGCGTGCAGGGCTGCTTGGGCGATCCGGGCTATGGCCCGGTGGCGAGCCTGGATACCGAGCGGGCCGACATCAACCGGGGTCCCTTCGTCCGGCGCGCGGAAGAGACCCTGTTTGCGCAAAAAAACCGGCCGGGCGCGTAGCCCCGGCCGAGCCCCATTGCATTTGGAGATGTTCAATGCCGAACTTTGATACCGGCCACTATTTCCTGACCACGCTGGCGCCAATCAAGCACGGCAGCGCGTCCGACGAGCGCGGCGTGGAGGTATCCCATATCGAGCGGCTGCGGACGACGTTGGCGATACTGCCGACGGCCCTGCAGTCACCGGCGACCGAGCAGATCGGCATCAATAGCCCCTTTGCGCGTGATCGACACACGCACCTCTGCCGCTTTATGGTGCTCGACGACGTGGTCTACAACGGCCGACCACGCAGCGATGCCATCGTCAATGCGCTCACCGGCAAAGACCCGCTCGTTCCCCAAAAGGTCGATAGGCTGAACTGCGCCTACCTGATGTTCGCCGCCGATTTCGATGCGGTGAAGGAGGAAGGCGATCCTCTGCCCGAAACACTGACGCCGGCCGAGCAGGACGCTGTCCGCGACGCCTACGCCCGCCGGCTGTGGCAGACCATGAATCTGGAGCTGCGCGAAATCTACGACAACTGTGTCGGCTTCAACGAGGTCTCCGACGCCGACGGCTTTGCGCGTTACCTGGGCCGCTGCCAGGTCGAGACCACAATGCCGTTTAACGACTACTGGATCCGCCCGCCTAAGCTCCACGGTCTCCCGGTGACCGGCCTAATCGCTCTGGTGGCCGTGCCCGCCCTGGTGACATTGATCGGCTTCCTCTGGTGGCTGTTCGGCGCGCCGAACAGCCGCTGGTCGGCTGGACCTGCTCGGTCGGGTTCTTGGCCACCGCTCTCGCGGCCTGGATCGCCTATCGCTACGCTCTATGGAATGGCAATCGGCCCATGCCGCCGGGCGACTATGCCGATCTGCCGTCGGTGCTCAAGTCGCTCTACTTACAGCAGCACTTCGCGGACTTTGCGGTCGAGAGCCAGGGCAAGGATCCCGCGTCCCTGCATGCGGATTTCGGCGCATTCCTCGCGCGTCACAAGCCGGACTACAAGATGGCACCCAGCCAGCGTCCGGGCGTGATTTCGATCGCCCGCGAAGGCGCGATCATCGAGAGCTGAGGGGGACCACGCCATGACACGAGAACTCAATCTGAACGACATCCAGAGCAACGTGACCCGGGCCTACGGGCGTTTCAATTTTCCCTTCGCCCGCTATTTTTTCTTGCACATTGAGGAGACGGCGGCCGGGCGCGCGTTCGTGGACCAGGTGCGCGAGAAGGTCAACACAGCCGCCCGCTGGACTCCCGAGTCCAGGCCGCAAGTCACCCTCAACATCGGCTTCACCTTCCTGGGCCTTCTGAGGCTCGCCCTGCCGACCCGCTCGCTCCAAGGCATGCCGGCTGAGTTCATTGACGGCATGAAGGCCCGTGCCTTCATCCTGGGCGACCGGGACGAGGGTAAGGTCAGCGCCGATGACGAGGGCTGGTGCGCGCATTGGGATCCGATCTGGCGGGCCAACCGGTCGGGCCAGGGCCAGGGCGAGGACGTGCACGTCTGGATCTCCATGAACGCCCAGGCCGAGCCCTGGAGCGACCGGCCGGTCAAAGCTCTGGAGGCTCAGACGGACTGGCTGCGCGAGCGCTGCGCCGCGCTCGGCAACAAGGTTCGCATCCTGGCCACCAACGGCCCGAACGGCGACCAGGAGTATCAAGCCGCCAACGTTGTGTTCGAGACCCTGCCCGACGACAAGAAGATCCCCACGCGCAAGGAGCACTTCGGCTTCACCGACGGGATTGGCGATCCGGTCTTCGAGGGCCAGATCCCCGCGGCCGAGATGGCCACGAGGGTGGTCGGCCGGGGCAAGTGGATGGACCAGGAGTCCGGCTGGGTGCCGCTGGCGACCGGCGAATTTATCCTCGGCCACCCCGACGAGAGCCAGGAGCTGCCGCCGGCCGCCGTGCCCGAGGATCTGACCCACAATGGCACCTTCATGGTCTATCGCAAGCTGCACGAGAACCTGGGCTCGTTTCGCCAGGTCTTGGACGAGGAGGCCGCGCGCTACGGCACGGTCATGGGCGTCGAGGCGGACGAGGCAAAGGAAACGCTCATGGCCAAGATGGCCGGTCGCTGGCCCGACGGTGTCCCGCTTTCCAGGGTGCCGACCTACGAGGCCTGGAAGACCTTTCGCGAGACAAAGGGCTTCTGTGCGACGGAGCCTTTGAAGCGGGTCGAGGCCTACGAGGCTTACTTCAAGTCGATCGAGCCCTCGGACTTTCGCTACGGTGACGACATGGAGGGCATCAAGTGCCCGTTGGGCGCCCACCTGCGGCGGGTCAACACCCGCGACTACTTGGACCCGAGCAACAGACCCGACGGAGCGAACCCGGCGGCCACGACCCAGCTCAACAAGCGCCGGCGGATCCTGCGCCGCGGCCTGCCCTACGGCCCCACCGCGTTGGGCGAGGGTGATGACACGACCGAGCAAGGCGTCATCTTCATGGCGATCTGCGCCAACATCTTCCGGCAGTTCGAGTTCGTCCAGCAGCAATGGATCCAGTACGGGCTGGACTTCAACCTGGGCAACCACACCTGTCCCATGCTGGGCAATCACACGCACCATAAGCGCTACGTCATTCCCGCCGCTCCCGCATCGGGCAAGCCCCCTTACGTTATGAGCAATCTCAAGACCTTCGTGGAGACCCGGGGCGGCGACTACTTCTTCGTCCCGTCCCTGACTGCGCTGCGCCTGATCGCCATGGGCGTGGTCGATCCGACCTGAGCGATCCCGCGCCAACAGAAGAAGAGAAGAAGATAATAATGATAACCGGTCATTCGGGGTCGAAAGCGAAGTATCCAATCGTCGCGCGGCAAGGCTTGGGTTGCTCATCGCCACCCTGGGCTGGGTGGGCGTCGGTGTGGGCTTACCACCCTTGACGAGCCGAGCGCTTACCACACTAGAGCTACAGGCGCAATGGCGCGATTGACGTGCGGGCGCTCGCCCGGCGGCTCTTAAGCGCAGGTATCTTTCGCATCAGCTCGCCAGAGCCTGCGGCGGTGCGCGCGGCGGGATACGCCCAGCCACTCCAATGGGCCCGAGGACTAATGGGCTCTAGGACTAATGGGCTCTAGGACTATGGGCTCGATGATGCGCGCGATGACGCCAGGCGCGGTGAGAGCAGCGATGACTTGCAGTTCGCCGCCACCATTGGGGCACCCGCCCAAGTCGATGGCCCATACCCGCTGCAATCGGGCCATCGAGTTCATTGGCGTGGGGAGTAACCTGGGTTGGGACTCATCGCCGGTGGCCGGATGGCTCGCTACTCTGGCGCGCCCGATGCCCGCTCGCGTGCATTGGGCGCGAACAGCATGCGTAGCGGCCAGGGGAACGACACCACCCACTGGCGGTACGGTGCCCGGGGTAACACGTTGTCGATCCGGTGCGCGCCGCTCTAGGCCATGCGCCGCGATGCGCACCAGCCGCAGCGCTTACAGCTAAACGCCACCCGGTGCTCGTGACGACAGTCCGTGCACTTGACCCGAATGAAGCTGTGCTCCAAGCGCCCGCAGCGCAAGTATGCTTCGAACTCCTCGCGAATGAGCCGCGCCAACCCGCTTTTTCGCTCGCCGTGCTCTTTGAAAAACGCATCGGCGTGCTGCTCAACAACGCTAGATAGCCCCGTGTCCTCGGGACGATGACGCCGATGGCTCGATGCGCCCGCCCCCACCGTCGGTAAGCAAATCCCGTCGCGCCTCTGTTGAACCGCCTCCATCCACACGAGTGCAGCGCACTCCATCCGCTCGCACAGCCGGTCAACGGCGCGCCTCCAGGGCGCTCGATGCGCTGGCGGGCGAATGGGCTCTGGACAGAAGTTAATTATAGAGATTAGCCAGTTACCTGTGCCATCCGGCTCAAGCCGATCACCGATTCCGGCGTGAACCCAAGCCCTATTCCGAGCGCAAGCCGAACACTGTTCCAGAGCGAAGCCGAGCATCATTAGTCACCGAATATGCCTTGCCAACCCAGCACGAGAACCTGCCCGGGACTGACTACTACCACCAACCCATACACGCTCAAAAGGAGAGCGATTGCCTAGGTTGAACCATCCCACGACAGAGAAACTTCACGCCCTTAAGTTACGCCCTTAAGTTCACGCCCTTAAGTTCACGGGTATGGCCACCGCACTGGCCGAGCAGATGAATGCCCCCGAGTTGCACGCGCTGTCCTTCGAAGAGCGGCTCGGCTTGCGCGTTGACCGCGAGATGACCTACCGCGACAACCGCCGCATCAGCGCCCGGCGATGGCGCGCCAAGCGGCGCCACAACGCCGGTATCGAAGAGCTCGACTACCGCTCACAAGCGCGCCCCGGACCAAGCCCTCATCCACGTCTTGCGCCCCTGTCAGTAGATTGCCCAGCACCCACAACTTGATTCATCACCGGACCGCCGGCCTGGGCCAGTCCTGGATGGTCTGTGCGCCTGGTAACTACGACGGCCACGCTGGGACAAGAGCTGACCATGGCACGCGGCGATGGCCGCTACGCCAAGCTCCTAGCGTCACGGGCCAAGGTCGAACTGTTGCTCATCGACGACGGCGGCATGGTCACCTGCAACACCGGCAATCAACGCGACCTACTCGAAGTCCTGGAGGACCGCTAGGGCGACCGCTCAATGTTGGTCACCCGTCCGCCAGCGGCCGAGAAATGGCCTGCCACCATCACCGACCCAACCTTCGCCGATGCCATTCTAAAGTGCCCCGTGCACCACGCTTACACGCTCAATTTGAAAAGAGAATCGATGAGGAGAACCAAGGGCTAAAACGCTCCAAGCCGAGCACTTACAGGCATAATCCATATCCCGCCTCGCTGGCTAGGACAGGACTGGGAAAGCGCACTCGACAAAGTCATCGGCTTGCTCCCGATTGACTGCCCGGCTTCGCCGCAATACACATTGATGATTGGCCCGCACTCGAAGAGCATCGGCGCCAATGGTGCCAACAGGTGGCCAATCAGCGTATCCATGGCACCCCCGGTGAGGTGCCGCAAGTGCGCCTCGACGCCTTCGGTGCAGGACATGGGCCTGAGCTGTGCGAGCAGCTACGCCGCTCCAACTCCCCACCATTACTTGGACCGCCTGCGCGGCGAACAATCAGTGCCTGGGCATCTTGTTAGAACAGGCCGAGGCCAACGAGCCGGCCTATCCGCGGTTCGCCGAGCAACTCGCGCGGTAGGAGTGCCAACAGCGCCATCGCAAGCGGGACAATTTCCCTGCGCTCAAGTCACTGGAGGCGTTGGATTACTGTCACCAACAGGCTATTACCCAGCGCCCAGTCAACCCGCCGCTGGACTTTAACTTCATCGACAACCGCGGCAACGTGGTGTTCATCGGACCACCGGGCGTGGCTAACACCCAGTTGGCCCTTGGTATCGGACCAAAAGCGGTTGATGCTGGTTACAAGGGCTTGTTCAACACCGCGACTAGGCTGGCCGAAACGCTGGAGCTGGCTGAGATACGCGCTGGGCTGAGGAAGAAAATCAACCCCATCAGCAAATTCGACGGGCTCATCATCAATGAGCTGGGCTTTCTACCGATGAGCAAACAGGCCCGCTACAACCTGTTCCAGCTCATCAACAACCTCTATGAATATCGCGCCATCATCCTGACCACCCACAAGCATCCTGACCACCCACAAGGATTTCACCGCATGGAGCGGCTTCTTTCACGATGACAACGTCCACGATGACAACGCCGCCGTGCCCAGCATCGGGCGCATCATCCGTCACTCACCAATTTTCATGCTCACAGGAGAAAGCTATCGACTGAAACAGTAAGCGGTCTTCTAACCCTATTTAGCTCTATGGATCGATACTGGGCGCTGAATTGGCGCCGGATGGGTTTGGCCACCCCTTCAGGGTCGGGAAGACCCTGCGCGGCGTCGGCGCGCGGTCCTGCGGTGTTCGGTTTGATATTCATCGCTTCATTGTGCATTTTCATGAGTGTTCACCGAGTTCGCCCTACTGCAATTCTAGGAGCGCTGAGTGTCTCACTTATGTTGGCAGAGAGGGGCTACGGCAAGCCAAGGTCATCCGCCAACAATACGGCGTCAATACGGTGGTGTGCGTGCACGCCAACGGGATGAAGGAAGCGCGGCCTCTGGCAGCCAGTGACGGGAAGGCCAGTGCCAAGCGGTTAATGACGTTGTATGGCAAACATTGGGGGGGTGGAGTGCAGTTTTCGCGGCATCGAGGATTTGCGATTGGGCACGGGGATGAGGGCGGTCCATGTCAATAGCCCTGAACAGCGCGGCCGGCTGTGGCTACTCAATTGCATTGGCGGTGAGTGTGCTGACATTATTGGGTGCGGCAGGGGAAAATTTCGGTTATGAGCGGTATTTGCAAGCCAATACGGTGAAGATCCACACGCATTCACTGTTCCGTCAAGGAGCTTTATTGTACGAGCTGCTAAGAAACATGCCTGAGGCTAGGCTTAGACCATTGATGGTACGTTCCGGTGAAATGATTAAGCGACACCCCACATTTTCAGAAACCTTTTCACTCATATAAATGAGAGGATGCTTAAGGTTGCAAATAGTAGGTGCCGCCCACACCGGAAATGCCAGCGCTTATGATAAGGACGTCGAAGTGTTCGTGGGCGGTATCACAGTTCGGCTGGGTGGCGGCGTTCATAGCCGGTGCTCTTGTGTGGCCGCTTGGGAGCGCGGACGGTCATTCTAGTCGAAGTCGGTGTGGGAGTAGGACGGTTTTGGCGATAGAGACCAAGCGAGGACCTGGTGCTGGCCGGGACTGGTACCTCGGGCTGTTATCTTGGCGCGAAGCCCTATGAGCATCGCTGTCACGTTCCCCAGCGCCAGGTGTAAGCACCCGCGCTGACCACCAATAAAGCGCCTAGCACTGTCCCTATTTCGGGCGTTTCCTGGAAAAACAAGTAGCCTAAGAGCGCGGCGCCGACGATTTCGAGATAGAGAAAAGGGCCTATAACTGATACCGGCGTGATACGAAACGCCTGTGTTAACAGAAGATTGGTCACCGTGGCGCCTACGCCTATGCCTAAGAGTAAACCGGCCTCGGACAAGGTCGGTAGGTGCGGCGCTAGTGCCGCCACGTTGAGAATATCCGCGGCAATCAGGGCGGCCACCGCGAGCGCCAGCGCTGTTGCCGACGCTACCAACTGAAAGACAAACACATTGGCCAACGCGGCCCAGCGGCGTGTCAACAATGCCGATCCGGAAAAGCACAAGGCGGCAAGCGCCGGGAAACTGGCCTGCCAGCCGATATGCTCAAAGTTCGGCCCCGTGATCATCAACACTCCCACCAGGCCAACGGTCACGGCTATCAGACGGCCCCAACCGACGGGTTCACCGAGTAATAGCCCCGCCAAGCATGTCAGCAGCAGCGGTTCAATAAAAAAAATCGCCGAGGATTCCACCAGCGGCATAACCGCAAGTCCCGCATAGAGCAATCCTGAGCCGAGTGCGAGCAAGCAACCGCGCAAAAGCAAGGGCCACAGTGGCGATGGCAGCGGTTGCCTCAGCTTGGGAATCAACGCGAGGAGTAGGGCAGTGAATACGACTTGGACAGCAAAGCGTGTAAGAACGATCTGCGCAGACGAGGTTGTTCCGCCCAAAAGCTTAATGCCGCTCTCGACCAATGGAACAAGAGCGGCGTTCCCAACGGTGAGTGCGATGCCCGTAGCCGCGTTGTCCTGGACCGTTAGGTGCTGTCGAGTATGCACTTCAGATTTCATGATTGCGGCTAGTCGTTATTCCAGGCATCGCGCCGAGTCTGCGTAGCTCAACATACCGGCACCCCTCGGTTGAAATCGTGAGGCCACTCGCCGGTCTGTCCACCAGCCAGTCTGTCCAGGTACGGGCAGGCTCAAGTCAGGAAGCTCAATCTCGATAGTATTTTCCCACGGTTACTATGAGAATCAGCAGAAATTACCGATGCTCAAGGTCAGCGTTAGGTCTGCAAACATGCCTACATTTAGAGCAACCTCGATAATGCTTGTAAGTGAGTGTTGCCGGTAAATTGATTGAGAATCAATTGCTGCCCGGCCTCAATTAGAGAATGACGGTATTTGTCGTCAGACAACAGCTTCATAAACGCATCTGTCAATGCGAGGATATCGTTAGGAGCGACTAAAATACCGGTCTTTTCATGTTGTATAAACGTACTAATTCCACCTACATTATAAGCTATGACAGCGGCCCCATTAACAAGTGCTTCTCCTGCAACCGTACCTAAGGGCTCTCCCCATAGAGAAGGTATAACCACAATATCAGCAGCGGCATAGAGAGCATCAATACGCTCATAACTCAAATGGCCTTCATATTGAATTTTGAGGAAAGGATTATCAAATTCAGCCTGTTGGGCTAAGTCTAGACAATGTGACCAATAGTCCGAAGTTTCCGCTGGACCGGCAATTTTAAATAAAATTTCCCGGTCGGTTTGTAGTTGAGATAAGGCGCTAATAGCAAGATGCAAACCTTTTTCGTATGTGATTCTGCCGCTATAAACGACAACCCATGTTTTACTATTTTTTGAGACATGTCCTGCAGCAATCTGCGTGCCCCTTATTCTTACCTGTCGGGGTAAAACGTAAGTTTTTGACGCAATGCTGGGTAAATTTTTTATTAAAGTCTCCTGCATGAACTCGCTGACAACAATAATAGCATCAGCATATTGCATCGTATCGAGCAATGCGATGCGGGCAGACAATGCCTCATTTGAAAAATACCGTTCTGCATGTCTTTTAATACAATAGCCTTCTGTAATATTTGATAAACAGTTTTCAGACAATGCAGCACGACAGATGGATTCGGGCATTGCGTTGATAGCCCTTAATTCCGTCAAACAGGTTGGATAGTGATCGTGAACATACCACAGTATTTTATAGTTTCTGTCAGGTATATCCAAAGATTGCATGATTTCATGTTCAAATATATTATGTACGTAAACAACATCAGGATTGATCTGGGAAACAGCCTCAAGTACTTTCCGCCCAATACCTTTGTTACCTTGACGATCACTCAAACCGGAAATTCGTGTTGAAGACGCCATATTTTTGGTCATTTTCCCATGCAATTGATCATAAATCAGATGAGAAGAGATTCCTATTGGACTTAGTAATTTGGCTAAGCTTTCAATATATTCTTCGGTGCCACCAAATTGGCCTGCTTTTTCATTGATATGCAAAATGGATTGGATTGTTGTGTTTCCCATAGATAATCCTTCCTATGCTTTTTAGATCATTGCTGTCCCATAAACTTTCATGAGAATGTAAACTGCATCTGGACCTGAGTTTCAATGGGGCCTGGAGGGTCTTCCTTTGAGTAGTCCCCACAGGTCTGTTCGCTCAAATAAGTGACTTGAAAGAGTCTAATAATCGGTTGAATGCTTAAATCGAGTTTGCTACAAAATTTCAGGTAAGCAACCATTAAATACATACACATAGCGACCCATATTTGAGTCATGACAGCATTCTTTGACGTGCCTACGAATGACTTAATCTTCAAATTTTGTTTGATGCATTTGAAAAATAACTCAATTTGCCAACGCGACTTATAAATATCCGCGATGGTTTTGGCAGTCAATTCGAATTGATTGGTGAGAAAGACGTAATGCTTGCCGGTCTGTGGGTCCCGATAACCCATCCGGCGCAACTTAATCGGACAGGCATCGGCTTTAGGGCCCGTTAAAATCAGCGTCTGATCTGAGGTGATGCCCTGCTCTTTATTCACCGGATGGCGAGAAATCACTCGGTATTTTGTATTGGCTTTCAACCGGGTGACAAAATAAATTCCCTTTGAATTGAGCAAGTTAAACCACGTGAAGTCCGTATAGCCACGATCAAACACCACAATAGAACCCGCATCCAGTTCTAAACTACGACCTTGTGTAATATCTTGTTGTTTGCCTTCGGTAATAGTCATAAAGGCCGGTAAAAAGCCATCATGGTCCAGACCAACATGTAATTTGATCGCGCCTTCGGTCTTGCGAAATTTGGCCCAAGGAAATAGTGATAAGCATCAATCGATGGTCGATGCATCCAAGGAATAAAGCTTATTTTTAAAGCGAAACCCATGCCTAGGGGCCAAGCTCTGACATCGTGCTAGTAGCTTCCAAAATAATCCTTCGTAGAGTGGATAAGGCTGTTGCTCGTTAACACGAGCCAGAGAACTTCGGCTGACCTTAGCGATACCCAAATGGCAACTTTTGCGGCGTTGTTTATCCAAGTTGCTGACAATATCTCGCAAACTACAGCGCCCGGCGAGTTGGGCAAAACTCAACGCCACAAACTGTGACCCGCGTGACATTGTCCTCAATACACGACTTTTATGGTGGGTTTTGGGGAGGGTTTCGAACTCATGTCTAGAAATCAGTTTTAGTCGCTGTGAAAATACGCTGTTACTGTGACTCAAGGCTATTATCCTGTTGATATTGAAAGATATTCTGGACCTCCATTCTAACAAATCAGCGCAGAATAGTCTTTGATTCTAAGCTCATTCAAAAGTTTGTGGGACAGCAGTGGTGACCTATACACTGCGGTTCTGCGCGCGGTGCTTTCTCATATTCACGAAAAAATTACTATTTTTAGAGGTGCCCAACAGTTCAAATTTGGCCTCAAGGACGTCGCCGCATGTTTCCGCCGCCCCACGACTTCTTCGGATCTGTCAGGTCCAGTTCCGGGAAAATGTACTTTGGCGTAACTTGAATCGCTCCTTGCGGGATTTTTTCGTACGGTGTCACTGTTGGAGCCTGCCACTTACCTGTAAGAGGATCTATTTCAAAGGTCCACTTTTTTCCGTCTTCCAGGTACCACTCACGCTTTAGCTTACCGTCTTCATAGATGTCCAACCGCGCTCTAGGGTCGGTTGGAGCCCTCCACTGCAATGATTGCGCGTGCGCGCTGGCAATCAGCCTCGGGTAGCGAGCGGCCGCGAGCGGCTCTTCTCGCAATGGTGATGCAAACCACTGACTACTGCTACCGTATCGGACATAGACATCGCCGCCTTCATAGACCTGAAACTGCATACCGACGTTTCCGACTTCGGTCTTCACCGGCACTTCAGCGCTGGCCAGAGGGCTCTTCCCAAAGTGCCGTTTGAAAAGAGATTGGTTGGTTCTTTCCGCCTCCGATCCGGGGATCTTCATGACGGCTTTGTACACATCGACACCCGAGTTTATCAAGGCAGGGACCACGAGCAGAACTCCGGTTAACCCTACGATGACCTTTGCGAGCTTCCCGAATGGTGCATAACTGTATGTCGGCTGTATCTCGCTCATTCTAACCTCCGATTCTCTTACACATCCGTTCTGCATTTCCGGTGAAACGGATATTCTGCGCAGCCGCACGAAGAGTTAAACGTAGCGGGCGCTGCGCCACTACAGGCAGCGCGCTCAATCGCGTGCGCTTTAACGTTTTGTTGAACTGACCGCCACCGGATAGTGCCGGGCCACGCCGATGGCAAAGCGCCGGGCCACGCCGATGGCAAAGCAATGGGGTTTCTATGCGCCCGTGGCCTACAACGGCGGCACGTGTACTTATAGCAGTGCCAATAATGTGAGCGACCACCACCGTCCCCCCGTTACACGCCTCGGCGATTAATGTCGCGCCGGTTGTCCAGAGGGGCGGCGGTTTGAAGGGATTTTGGGCCATATCTCACCTTAGCGCACCCAGTGCCTTCGCCGCCTGTTGTACCCGCTTGTGCTTTGATTGTCATCCCCTGACTCCAGCCGGTCGTGCTGAGGATCGACCCACCCGGCGTAGCGCAGCGGCGCGCCGTATTGGGTGCCAATGGCGGCCCGCGGTTGTCTAGCCCGAATCAGGCCAGCTTCCCAGGTGAGCACCGCCGGTGGCGTGACCGGGGCGTGGGCGAACCATGCACGCACCCGTATTCAACCGCCCCCGATTAGCATTGGCGTGCAGGCCACAATGGCGAGCCTGTGCTGTGCCGGCGGGCGACACGTATTGCACATGACGGGCGATGAAAGCGTGGCCTGATAAACGCACAGTCTCAGTCTCGCGCTGGCGCCGCTCGCCATCATGCGATTTGGTGGTGAACCCAACCTGTTGGCCGCTCACCCGGCATAAGCTGTTAATGGCCACCTAAACTGACCCTGTAGCGGCCAGCAGTTTTGCCCTCCCCCCGTCGGTGGCCTAAAGGCCGGCACACGCTCTAGGCTAGGCGCCATTTTCGCCAGTCGCAGCATGCATGAAGAGGTGGCCAATGAGCCACACAATCAAGATACTGTATGACGAAGGGCGAGGGGGCTCTATTCGTCACATCGCCCGCCAGTTAGGGCTATCGCGTAACCCCGCCAGGCACTACTTGCGCCAGGATACCGCGAGTATTGATGCCAGTGAGCACGCGGCGCCTAGCTGTGATAAAGCCCTCGATGCCCATAGGAGGTACATCGGCCATCTGCTGCCCACCTATCCCAACATCAGCGCGGTGACGGTCAAACCTAAGCTGCCGGCCAAGTTGCCCGGCTTCGATGTGAACAACCGCACCGTACGCCGCTGGGATCGCTCATGAGCCCACACCGGCAAACAAGAGCCAGCCGCAACGTGCGTATACTTCGGTCTGGGGCTGCCAAGCGGAGAGTGTATTGCCGTCGAGCCGCATCATTCTTTCCCGCATTTCTTTTTGCTTCTCGTTCAGCGGCCAGTCCTGCAATACAGGGCCAGTCCTGCCATGAGCAGAATATCCGGTTGATTGTTCAGCTAAAACGGCTGAAGGGCAAAGAGGCCGGCGCGGCCGCAGTGATCTCGATGGAGTCTAAAAAGCTGCTGGTGCGTGGCCCAGCCCCGCAGCGCACGTGGGCATCCAAGCATGCGGTCTCTAACTTACCGTCTAGAGAAGGGAGTTTACCGGTGGGCCGTGCAGGGATCGAACCTGCGGTCGCCTGATTAAAAGTCGCGGCACTCTGTTACAAGCTAACTCTTTGACTTATATCGGGTTATTGTCGTCCCGGTATTCTACATCATCAAGCAGTCGTAGCCCCGTAAGCTATTGTTTTTTCGTCGCCTTGGTGGGGATTGTAGAAGCTGTCTCTAGGCGAGAACGGGCTCGCCGGGCGGCGGATAGGTGGCTGCTACGTTCGCCAGTCTCACCGCCAACATCTTCTGCTCGTGCTTCTCTTCGGGCCACTCAATGATGTTCGCGTGACGGGGATGGGGAGTGATGTCAGGTTCGACCTTCAGCTTGATTGCATGTACGTCAGCCACCTGTAAGTCTGCCCGTCCCTTCAGAACTTCGCGGCGTGTTGAGCCAACGAAGTGAAGTCCAATATGCCACACTTCCTCGTTCGACAGGCCATCTACACGGAACACCGAGGTCTCGCCACGATGAGGCATAAAGGCAGCAGGCTTCACTGAAAAGTCAGTCTTCCTTATGTGGCGACCAGAGAATACGTACCTCGATATGATCTCGTCGGTCGCTACGTCATTGGCCAAGTGATGGTGACTCGTAGATCCGCCGAATATTGCTAAGAATCGTTTGAGGAATCGAATCATCGAACCGTTCTGTTCCGTGTGATTGAACGCCCTCGCCGAACATTCCTGCGTATGTGATCTTACCGTCGCCGCCGATGTCGATTGAGAAAAGCCAATCCTTCCCTTTATACCATTCTAGTCCTACTGTTCCATCCGATTCGGGCGTGACCTCTGGCGATGGCAAAGAGGGCGGGAGCAAGTCGAGAAATCTAAGGGCGTTGTATAGAGATGCTTGCGAGATAGCTGCTGCACCATATCCGTCCCAATTTGGCATCGAGCAGTCTTCGAACGTCGAGACGAGTTCTTGATATGTCGCTTCGATGGAAAGGCGAGAAGCTGGCTCTAGATAGTGTCTTCGAACCAATCTAAGCAACGACTCTAGCTTCACTGAAGCTTCGCTTACGGCACTGCTTTCTTTGTATGCGAATATATTGCTCGGATGCAGGGCGACGGTTGCGGTCATTGGCACAGTTCCACAGTGGCGTCAGTTATGCTCTTGAAGAAGAGTTCGTTCTTCAAGTCGTGTAGACACTCGAAGCTTGTCCAGATCTCGTCACCTTGAGGGTCAAAAGCACCTTCGTGAAATGCATCAATGTCAAGGACCACCGGAGCTATGTCCTTGTCTGACGCTTCTAATGCTTGAGTTAGGATCGCCTTTGCACTCGTAGATTCGTCGTGAATTACTAAACGATTCAGGAAACTCAGAAGTGAGTGTGGAACGCCTTCAGGTGGCGCAGGAGGCGATGTGAGGTATCGACTTAGATCTCGTACAGGCAGTGGCAACTCAAGGATGTTTATATATCGAATTGCCACCCTTACGACTTTGTCTGGTGAAGCGGTCTCAAGGTAAATATCCCACAGTCTCCTCGCTTCGTCCCTCATCGATTCCCAACGCTCATAAGGACGAAGTCTGTTGAAAATAAAGCCGTCAGTTCGAAACTGGGCAATTTGCCGTCCATCTCCCGAGGTAAAGATGAAACCGGTTGTCTTCGGTTGGGCCGCTGATATTGTTTGAATCTCCTCAGTGAGTTGGAGTCCTAGCATGCCCATCCTATGATCTTTGACGTGAGGATAGTTATCACGAATGTATGCGTTTTCGACTCTGAGACTCTCGACGACAATGTCTTGACCTGTTCTGACCCGAATATCGATAAGCGCCTCTTTGATGGGTGCCTTGGACAAGTGTGGGAATTTGCTCTGGGACATTCCGCGCTAATCTCTTGGATGGAGCCTGCCCATTTCTATGAAATTAGTTGTAATGAAGCAAGGCGAAAGCCAAGAGCCTGTTCGCTCACCTTAAACTTGCGTGCTAGGCGATGAACATCGAAGTCATCAAGGAGATCGATATTCTCATCTTCTAAGGCTTGCCCCAGCAAAGCCTTCGGCATCAGAAGTTCTGCGGCAAACTTGTTTGCTTCAATCTCCTGCACGTCTTCGCCAGTTGCTGCAGCCTCATCCCGAAAGAAGACCTTCCTGTCTACGAATAAGTGATCAGCACCACTATTGTGCAATGCATAGTGAGCTAACTCATGCGCTGCAGTAAAACGTTGGCGATTCGGGTGATGTTCAGCGTTCACGACAATGATCGCTTTGCCTCCTTTCACCATCAGGAGACCTGACACGTCGTCGTCGAGTTCTTCGAGAACGACCGTGAGGCCGAGGCGTTCGGCCAGAGCAACGACATCAACAGGTGCGCGGAAAAGGTCATTCTTCTTCAGCAACGAGATCGCTCTAGCTCGTATGCCACTTAGTCGATGACGCATAAGTCCTCCTAGTATCAGTTCCAAGTGAGCCCGTAGAGTTGTCAGGAACCTCGGGAACTCAACCGACGCACGACAGACGCGGTCTTCGGCGGGAGTTCCACAGCGTCACTGCCCACGGTGACGCTCTCGGTAGCCGTTTCCCTTGCCACTAGAACTGCCTCCAACGGCGGCAGCAGTTCGGTTAGCGACAAATTGAGGTGGGCGCACAACTGGTAGAGGACACCTAGCGGAGGTTTCTGAAGGCCCTTTTCAATGTTGGTGATCGAAGTGCGCTCTAGGTGGAGAAATTCGGCGAGCTTAGCTTGCGTAAGCTTGGCTCGCTTTCTTTGGTCACGAATTCGCTTCCCAACGGTGCTGAACAGATCCTGCTCGTCTATCACGTCAACGGTTCTCGCCGTACCAGTACTGCTGGGCATGGAAAGTTTGCTCTGTGCGTTGTACCCGCATGCCGCTGAGAAGTTTAGCCGTCGGTGCGAGGAATGTCAATGTAGTTGACTTCTGTGAACCACGATAACGGTCAATATAGTTGACATGTTTGCATAGTTGACATTTCGTGGATACCATGGTTCGATCTGCACCCATCGGTTCACCTGATTTGCCCGTCGCGGCGGGAAGCGAGGCAGCGGAAATGGCGATCTCACCACCGGAACGGGGTTATATCTTCTGGCCTGTCGGCACCGGAGACAGCACGACCATTCGTGTCGCTGAAACCGCCTACCTGCAGGTGGACATCCGACACATGGCGAAGTCTGAAGACAACGACGATCCCGCCTGGTCGGTCATCGACGAGTTGGAACAGATCCTTCCGACCCTCGACGGCCAGCCATTCCTATCAACCTTCGCGTTGACCCATCCGGATCTCGACCACTGCCAAGGATTCGCTGATCTGCTCAACCGCGTCTTCATATCCGAACTGTGGATGTCTCCACGGACCTTTCGTGAGTTCCAGGCGAACGAAGCCCTCTGCGATGATGCCGAGGCGTTTCACCAGGAGGCGCAGCGCCGAGTTCGAGCGACCATCTGCGCGGGCGGCGATCCAGGCCGAGGAAATCGGATTCGCATAGTCGGGTACGACGACCTGTTGAAGAGACCCGAGTTCGTTAGGTTTCCGCATGCGTTTCTCTCGATTCCCGGCACCGCGATATCCGTCCTTGATGGAGAGGACCATGGCGACTACTTCAGAGCGTTTGTCCACGCGCCGTTCAAGGACGATAGCTTCGGCGACCGCAACGATTGCAGCCTCGCCTTCCAGGTCAGCCTTGCAAACGGCTCAGGTCTCGGGCGGGCGCTCTTGATGGGCGACCTACGATACCCAACCATCCGACGGATCTTCGACCGTAGCCAGCCGCGAGACCTGGCCTGGAATGCGATGCTCGCGCCTCATCACTGCTCGAAGTCCGCCATGTACTGGAAAGGTGAGGATGGACGACGACGAGAAGCTCCGCGCGGACATCGTGCGTGACATGGGCAATTCTGCGCTGAGTCCTGGATTCATTGTCGCTAGTTCCCACCCCGTCCCCTCCCGCAATAAGCCAGGCGACAACCCACCACATGCTGTCGCGAAAGCTCAGTACCTGAGGATCGTTCCTAACGAGTTTCTCTGCACTCACCAGCATCCGAGTAAACACAAACCGTATCCGATCATCTTCGAAGTGACGGATGCAGGGTTCGCCTATGCAGGGAAACAGGCGGCAACGGAACCTCTAGACGCTGCGCTGACGGCTGCTGGCTCGGGCGCAGCCGCCGCGCCTGCCACTGCGGTTGGGTTCGGTCGTGGAGTTAAGTGAGGGGCAAGAACTAGCACTCCGCCAACTTCGCCGGATCGCCGCCGTAGAGGGCTCGGCATTACGCATTGACAACATTACGAGTGATGCCCGCTTCGATTCTGCTCTTGCAGTCGATGTATCAATTGATTGCACGCACTACGAGCAAACGGCGGAGGGGCTACAACTTCATGCCCGAGAAAGCCTCCGGCTATGGATTCCTGTTGACTTCCCGTATCACCTTCCGAGAGTAACCACCGCACACACACGATTCTCAGGGAATCCCCATGTTCAATGGGGAAGTCACCTCTGCCTGTATGTCGCCCCTGATTCTCAGTGGTTTCCCTCGGAGGGCATGATTGGCTATATCCGACAACTGAGCGCCTGGCTTCAAGCGGCGGCGACAAATGCACTGGACGCTCCTGAGGCTCCAATGCATCCACCGGTTGCCTACACGGAGTCTGACACGCGAGTCCTAATTCAGACGAACACGCCAGGCCGGGATAAGTGGCCATGGTTTGGGGCGGCAGTCGTCCTCCAGAGGCGAGCCAACCTCGTCGAAATCATGGACTGGAAGGAGGCTTACAAACTCACGCCTGGGGAACACTTTGCTGCGTCGATACTTCTCGACTTCGAGTTGTCATTCGAATACCCACGCACGGTCCGGGAATTGCTCCAGCAGATGGAGCAACGTGGGCTCGAGACTACAAAAACAATTGTTCACCTGATGCTCGCCGCAGAGCGGACTGCGCCTAATGCTCCAATGCTAGTTGTAGTCGGCGCTCCGTCACGTGGGGTTGTCTCCGAACCCGACCGGCGTCTTCAACATCTCTCCGTGTGGGAGATCGAAGCTGAACATGTCCAACGTCTGAAGAATGCCGCGCTCGCTTGTGATGTCATGAATCGATTCCAGGGCAAGGAGACCCCAGACGAACTGCGTGTGTTAATCGATTCGGTTTTCTCAGAGCTATTCAAGTGGCAGGCTCAAAGTAGGGTCCGGTGGTGTTACGTGCACGAGAATCGACCTGAAATTGTTGTTCGTCGGGACGATGGCGCTCCCGCAGCGTGGTTCCGAGGTAAGTCAATCGCGGTTTGGGGCTGTGGGGCCCTCGGCGGACTGCTCGCTGAACACCTAGTACGTGCGAGCGCGAAGAGACTCGACCCTTTATGACAAGAAGATTGTGGGCCCCGGAGTGCTCGTTCGGCAGAATTTCGAAGAGGTTGATATCAGCGATGGGAAGGCGGCTGCGCTGGCGCGACGCCTGCGAGCCGTATCTGGGGAGACGGTCATCAATGTCCATTCAAGGGATATTCTTCGACATCTGGACGGAACAGATTGGGATGAAGGAGTTGACCTTGTTATCGATACAACTGCTTCTCTTCGAGTTCGTACAAAGCTCGAATCGGTGGTGAAGGAAGGCCGGCGGTCGGCTCCGATTGCGGCGATGATGGTTAGCGGTGGAGTCAAGCATGCGGCTGTTGTATTGACTCCACGCGATTACACTGGGGGGACGCTCGACGTGTTCCGTCGCTTAGGACTCGCCGCGATGAATCGATCCTGGCTTCAAGGTTGGGTACAGGCATTCTGGCAGGACGAGCCTGCAGAGCCGACACGCCAGCCTGAGCCAGGCTGCTCTGATCCAACGTTTGTTGGATCACACGCGGACGTTGCGAACCTTGCGGCCCGAATGCTCAACATGTTGGCGAAGGGCCTTGCCGATAAAGATGTCTACGCGACTGGGACGCTGCTGGCTCAAGACGTTAACGAGTCAAGAGATCATAAGTTCCGATTTGCTCCCGACATCGTAATCAATGGCGGCGGGCAACAGTACCGACTATCGGTCAACGCCTGGCGCGACGTGCGGGGGTGGTTACGGGCGAATGAGCGAAGGAAAGGCCGATCTGTCGAAACGGGAGGCCTTATGTTCGGTCAGTTTGACGAGATTCTAGGAATCGGGTGGATATCGGCAGTTAGCGGTCCACCGGAGGGAAGCGAGCACTCCGAGACCGGTTTCGTATGCGGGACGGGAGGCGTGACTCGCTTGTGCGAAGCGCACGCTGATCGGTCGAGGGGAGATGCTAGCTACATCGGCACATGGCACTCGCACCCGTCGAGTGCGGCGACCCCTAGCGTGACCGACTATGCCGGGATAGATTCAATTTTCGCCGCAAGCCCAGAAGGCGGCACTCACCAACTGATGCTTATCGTCGGCAACGCCTCGGGGCCTGATCCAGAGATTGGTGTCTACTCCTTTGTTAAGCATTCACTTGTGTTGGAAGATGAACGACTGACGTTGCAGGTCGAACCGAGCGGCGGTAGGAGCACCATACCCGACGTGAAGAGCTATGAAGCCTCCATCGGTCTGGCTCTCTCTGGCGGCGGTTCTCGATCCGTCGCATTCCACTTGGGAACTTTACGAGCCCTAGACGACCTCGGTCTGCTGGATGACGTGGATGTTGTGTCCGGCGTATCAGGGGGGGCAGTGATGACGGGGATTCTGGGCTACTCCGACGAATCCTTCTGTGAAATAGATCGCCGAACGTTAGGATTTCTACGGCGCGGACTGGTAGTACCGGGACTTTGGAAGCTCGCTCATCCTCGCCGCCTTACTTCCATGATCGGTGCGTTCTTACTGTCAACATTGCCCACGAGAGGGACTGTTTTGGCCCGCCTTGCACTTAGTGCTGCGGCGTCATTAACACCTGGTGGCTCTCGACTATCGCCGTGGATTCAACGGATACACTGGCCGATTCGTCGATGGTACTCACGAACCCATGTGATCGCGGATGCACTCGAAGAGTTGGTTGGAAAACAACGATGCAGCGCAAGTACGAGGCAACAGAAGAGTATCGTGTTCAACGGTTGCGAGCTACGGACAGGGACTGCATTTCGCATGAGCAATCAACAAGCTGGCTCCTGGCGGTTTGGCTGGTTTGCTGCTAGTGACCTTCGAGTCGCCGATGCCATTGCCGCCTCTGCGGCTTTCCCGCCTCTGTTACCTCCCTTCGATTGGGTTCATGAATTCGAGAAAGACGGATCAATACGTTCCGAGCGAGTCATCGTTACGGACGGAGGAGTCTTCGAGAATCTTGGAATCAGCGTAATGGAACCTGGCAGGGACCGTGGCGTGAGTGCGATAACTTACGCGCCCGACGTGATCGTCGCGAGCGACGCAGGTGCGGGGCAGTTCTCGGGGGCGGCGGAGCCGTCAACATGGGGCAGTCGGATGGTTCAGATCGTCAACACCGTGATGCGCAAGGTCCAAGATTCTACCAAGCATCGGCTACACCAGCATGCAGCCGATGGTCGGCTGGAACGCTTCGTCTATGCTCAGTTGGGGCAACTAGACGAGCGGGTGCCGTTGAAGCCCGCCAACTGGGTCAACCGCAGCGAAGTCGTGAATTACCCGACAAATTTCTCTGGGATGACGGAGAAGAACATCGAGGCTTTGACCAATCGCGGCGAGGCGCTTACTCGAGCCTTGGTGACACAGTATCTACTATCCGACTAGCAAGCCCGGGCCATACGTGAGGCGGGCTGAATGGTAGTAGAGAAGTACCACGGAGCGTCTCACACGCCGGGTGCCGCTGGAGTACGCGGCACCTTTCGGAACTGTGCTTCGAATAGTCCCTTTCGCGTCACTCAACGCCAAGGCGGATTCCGACACGCCCGAGTTTTCGTCACGAAAGCTCAGAGACTCGTGAGGAAAATTGCAGACTCAAACCCGCCGAAGCCTGCGCAAGCCGTTTGAAACTCAGACGCCCGCAAGGGAAATGGCCGATCTTCGACTTCAGCGTGGCTTGAACGGAGGATTGCTCTGGCAGGCCGTACTCGAGCACATCATCGAACCGACGAAGCAGCGCTCGGTCAAGAAGTTGTGGATGATTCGTTGCCGCAATAAGCAAACTGTCGGATTCATCCGTTTCGATGAAATGTAGAAAGCTATTCAGAACGCGTCGGACTTCTCCCACGTCATTCGCGTAGGCGCGCTTTGCTCCGATGCTGTCGAATTCGTCGAACAGATAGACACCGCGAGTTGACTGGATCGCGTCAAACACTACCCGGAGCTTGGCGGCAGTCTCTCCTATGAAGCGCGTCATGAGCCCTTCCATCCGGACGACGAACAATGGAAGGCCAAGCTCGCCCGCAAGCACTAACGCGCTCATGGTCTTGCCGGTGCCGGGTGGCCCAATGAGGAGTATTTTCTTTCTTGGACTTAGGCCGTGGGACCGAATCTTGTGCGCTTGCCGGTTCTCCCGGAGCAGTCGAAGCAGGCGTTCCTTTATGCGCTCGTCGATGACGAGATCGGCCAACCGCAGCTAGGTGTATTTTACCGATAGGCGTTCTGACAGGTCTCCGCGTGGCTTGACCAAGGGCGTCGGTGAGGCAGTGCGGATCTTCGCTGCCTTTGCTTCTTCGACTAGCTCCCGCAACTCGGCCGCATGTTTTCCGTGGCCTCGCTTAGCCTCGTGCGCAGCCACCTGCATCGCTACCGATAGGAAGTGGGTGTCGTCCTTATCGATGTGTGCCCGAAGCAGGGCTTTCAATTGATGTGCGCTAGCCACGCTTCAGTCCAACCCACTCCCATCTCGCCGCCGGTGTTGCTGAGCCTCAGCAACTTTGCACAATTCGCCAAGAACATCATCCTACGTGCAGGCGGAGGAGAAAATTCTCCGATCTGGTCTGGCGCCGGCGCATCAAAGGCTCGTGTCAGGCATTGGCACTGACACTCGCAAAAAACGTTCGTTTTCGAGGTTCGCCCGGCGCGGTACCGAAACCAATCGGTCGAAACGTGAACCTTGACTCAAAACTGTCTCTCGAAAAGCCTCTCTCAGTTTGTTAACATGCTCCACGAGTTTTGATAGAGGGATGGTACCACGACAGCAATGCTTATCGGATACGCACGGGTGTCCACTGCGGACCAAGACCTCGCGCTCCAGGAGGCTGGTTGCGAGAGGGTCTTTACCGACGGCATGTCCGGGGCGCGGGCAGACCGTCCGGGACTCTCAGAGGCGCTGGACTTCGCTCGCGAGGGTGATGTCATCGCGATCTGGCGGCTGGACCGGCTCGGACGCAGCCTACGTGACTTGCTCGGCCTGGTTCAGGTGCTTGACGAGCGCGGTGTCGGGCTGAAGAGCTTGACCGAGTCCCTTGACACCACAGCACCGGGTGGGCGGCTGATTTTCCAGGTCTTCGGAGCCATCGCCGAGTTCGAGCGCAACCTCATTCGCGAAAGGACCACGGCGGCACTCGCCGCGGCGGGGGCCAGAGGGCGCCGGGGCGGTCGTCCGAGGTCGTTCACCGACCAAGATGTCGCCGCCGCCAAGGCTCTGCTAGCCGACCCGGAGCTCACAGTCGCCGAGGTTGCGGAACGCCTCGGGTGCAGTCCGGCGACTCTGTACCGGTACCTACCCAAGGGTGGTAGGTCGAGCGTGATTGAGTCCGGCCCGACGACGGCGTGAGGGGTGCGAATGAAGCGAGTTCCGGTAGCCGCATCCGTTCTCGTTGACCTCATCTGGAACGCTGAACTGCTGTCGGTCGGAATGGCCAATGACGCGGTAGAGTGGCAGACAGCGATACTTCGCGGCGACATACCCAAGGAGGCGTTCTATCCGCACGGTCGCAGACGTTCACAGCCACCAGGAAAGAGCATCGACCTCTTGCGCATTCCGGTGAAACGGCTCACCTGTTCGGGTGTGAAACGGCCCGGTCATCCGGTTCGACCCTGAGCACCGCCCGCGGCGCGGCGCTGCCGGCTCGGACTAAGAGCCGGTGTGCTCAGCTCGGGTCAACTTTGCGCTGTATTTTCGCATCGATTGTCCTTTCAGCTTGAACGTGTAGGCGTTGTGTACGAGCCGGTCGAGGCTGGCGCCGGCGAGTGCCGGGTGGGCGAGTGCCGGATAGGCGATATAGTCATGCTCTTTATCGACCGGCAACTGGCTAGTGGCGATGGTGGCCCGGCGCTGGTGTCGCTCCGCTATGACTTCGAGCAGGTCACGCCGGTTGGTGAGTTGGCGGTCACGGCGCCCGGTGCACTCTCGGCCGGCCATCAGGGCGAAGCGCTCCTCAACGTTGAGTTCGGCGGTCTCGGCGGTCTCGGCGGTCTCGGCGATCTCGAGTTGCCCGGAGAATGCACGGGCCATGCCGTGGCACTTCAGCGGCTGATGTTTTTCCAGTGTCGGGTGGTTGAGCATCGTCAATTGACTGGCGGCCCGCTGCCCGGCGTGCGGCACCTCGACGGTCTTGTCGGTGCAACGCACCATGGCCTCGCGCCGGTGGGGGGGGGGAACGGCGCAGTCATGGCCAGCGAACTCGATGTGATAGTCGATCGGCACACGCCCCCCCTTGTACCCAACCCCTTGCCCGCGGCCGGCTTCACAGCGCAACACATGCCCACCTAAGCGAGCGGTACGGCACGGCATCAGCGCGTGGCCGGCGCTTACTTAGTCGCGGTTGAGATAATGCGTTCGGGCGTAGTCGGCGAAGTGGCGGCTATACAACTCTTGTAGTGTTTGCTCCATGCGCCCATCCTTGGGGTGGCACCGGAACCAGACTTTACGATCCCCGGGCGTAGCCCGGCAAGCGTTGGGCATCACTGCATGGGGATGCCGGCAAGCCTAGCAGTTTCTTGGCTATGTTCTGCGTCTGTGTATTTAGACACAGCCTGAAACCCACATTCACACATAAAATTAATATTGATCCTGCCAAGAAAAAAGACCTTAGATCTTTCTACCAAGCTATTGGACCCCTCTAAAAATAGTCATTTTTTCGTGAGTGCAAAGAAGCACCGCGCGCAGAACCGCAGTGTATAGGTGATACCTGAGGATTCGAGCACGGCGCTGACGCCGCAATCGCGGAAAAAGTGCATTGTTAGAGGTGCCCTTAAGAGGCTGGAACATTCGCGTAGTGAATGGGCCGGTCCGACTCAAAAGTATCGTTGAACGCGGTACCGGCCGTAGGCGCACCTTGAATCGCCGAACAACGCACCTTAACTGCTGGAATAGCAATCCGTGTGCAGGCCTTGGTGGGCCTATTCCGACCGCGTAGGGAATCAGTACGCACAGCATCCTGGCTGTCCCCTCGAGCCACTTTATAAATTGACTGTCCTGTCTTCTGTGAACTTGATTCATAACGGCCAGGTAGCGATCAGTGAAGGCGGGACATGCATCTGCGGGTTACGCATATGGAGCCAGCAGCCCACGACGCTCACCCACATACGTTCGAACCCGC
>WLWH01000405.1_pt1 | contig 35671 bp, 50 predicted proteins | sample 6712741 | NCBI WGS metagenome assembly WLWH01 (sample SAMN12718694, study PRJNA515312) | sponge metagenome | isolation source: marine sponge | host: Mycale hentscheli | place: New Zealand: South Island, Marlborough, Capsize Point | collected 2003-05-01
GGAGATAATAGATGAAAAAAATAGCAGTTGCAGAAATACAAAGACATTGCAAAATGAAAAGCCGAGCTACAGTAGCAAATTGGAAACGGGATCGTCCAGATTTGTATTCAATTCTCGTGGAACATTATCTAATGAGTAAAAACCCAGATTGCACCTTAAACTATGTCAGAGCTAAAATAATAGAAAAAGATTAATTATTATTCTTTTTATCTTGATTTGTTCTAAATATGCACTATTATCATTATATCAACTGATAAACAAAGGAGTGGAAAAAATGAAAACATGTAAAGCGAATGGTGCCAAAGTAGGTGATTTTGTAGAGTTTGAAGATCGTCAGATGTTAGTTGTTGACGATGAAACGATTCATAATGCGATTAAGTGCTGGCTGGCTGGTGAGATCGACGGTGTTTGTACAACGTATGTAACTGACATGCGCCGCATGTTTGACAACACAAAATCATTCAATCAGGATATCAGCAGTTGGGATGTATCAAATGTAACTGATATGAGTTACATGTTTACTAATGCTAAATCATTCAATCAGGATATCAGCAGTTGGGATGTGTCGAATGTCGATGATATGAGTTACATGTTTTTCTGCGCTGACTCATTTAATCAAGATATCAGTAGTTGGGATGTTTCGAATGTGACTGATATGAAAGGTATGTTTACTAATGCTAAATCATTCAATCAGGATATCAGCAGTTGGGATGTTTCTAATGTTACTGGTATGCGTAATATGTTTTGCCATGCAAAATCATTCAATCAACCAATCGGTGATTGGGATGTTTCGAGTGTTACTGACATGGATTGCATGTTTTATGAAGCAATATCATTTAATCAAGATATCAGCAGTTGGGATGTTTCTAATGTAACTGACATGAGTTACATGTTTTATAATGCCGATGCATTCAACGAAAAATGGCTGGAAAAATGGGACTGCTATAACGTTCAAGAAGGCAGGCGCTGGTCAGAACGCGAAGAATGAGGTGAAAAAATGGAAACATGTAAAGCGAACAAATCAAGTCAATCTACAAACAAAAGAGTGGAAAAAATGGGTGAAAACAAAAAAGAATTAATCGACGCTATCAATAGACTATCAGAAGAAGTTAATCAACTAACGTGCGAGATATCTAAGTTTAACACTCCATCAACTAACGTGCGAGATCTCTTAGAGGAAGAGGAAGAGCGGACTTTAGAGGAGATTATCGCATTAAGCCGAAAATTGCAGGCGGCTAAACTAATAACAGCCGCTGAGATACAGAAACACATGCTAGAGCAGTATGAAAATGAAAATGGGCTACCTGTCAAAAAAGCGTCCGAGTTGGACGATGTACAAAGAATTATGCTATTTGAGTGGATGAAACAAAAAGACAAGTAAGGGTTTAGAAAATGAATTTATATAATATTAAATTATTAACCGCACTAACTAAATTAAACAGCAATTTAGATGAAGCCATTTTTCAATATGATAATTTAATTAATCAACAACGGTCAATGATCACTGATGAATTAATCGGACGGCATAACTACAATGTGATTGAAGGAGATTTTAATAATGACTGAACATTCAATTTTATCAGCTAGTGCTGCGCCCCGTTGGATAAATTGCCCCGGCAGCGTGAAAGCGGAACAAGCTTATCAAGACGAATCGAGTGATGCCGCCAAACTTGGAACATTAGCACACGAATATGCGGAATATGTTTTAACTAGTTTTTTAATGTTTTCTTTTGATGATTTTGGCGACAGGTTTAAAGTAAATGAGTTTGATCAATCTTTGAAAAGCGAATGGATTGATTTTTATGAAGATTTTATCCTTGGTGATGATAGCGAATTTAATAGTGTTGATGACCTCGGTATAGATCAAAATCCATTGGTCAGAGATAAATCAAATTACTCATCAGAGACGCTACACGAGATAAAAACACATGTCAAGGGATACATCTATTTTATAACAGATTTATTTGATGAAATGGGTCTAACTCGAGAATGGATGATATCCGTCGAAGAAAAAGTTAATTTTACAGAGTGGCTTAGTAAAGATAAAAAAAATGAATTTTTTGGTACTGCTGATGTAATTTTAAGATCTCCTTCTTTTTCGCGGCCGTCCCGACTTGCTATAATAGATCTCAAATATGGACATGTTAATGTCGATGCCGAAGATAACTATCAATTAATGCTGTACGCGCTGGGAGCAATAGAGATAGATGATGATGAGCATTATGATCAGATTGACCTGTGGATCTATCAGCCTCGGGCCGTTGATGGTAAAAAGATAAAACATCATATTATATCTATGCAAGATCTTATTCAGTTCGCAGGATATGCTCGATCTCGTGCTGAAATAGCATTATCAGACTATGCATACAAATTGTCTGGGGATGTACAATGTAAATACTGTAAGCATTTTTCAAATTGTTCAGCTGTTCATGCGTCTGTTACAGACGCTATTGACAATATAGATAACCACATAACAATTGATGAAAAGGTGAAAATCTGGAAGCATAAAAAATTAATTGTTAAATATATCGACTCATGCGAAAACGATATCAGCGAACAAATACGATCTGGCGATACTGTAGATGCAGTAAAAATCGTTGAGGCGGCAGGGCGTAGGCAATTTACAGACGACGCCCCAGAATGCATTAAACATCTTCTCGGGAACGAAGCTTTCACAACTAAACTAAAAGGAATCACTGAGATAACAAAAATATGCAAGTCAAAAAATATTGATATATCAGAGATAGATCATTGGTTATTCAAAAGAAAAACGGAAGTGTTAGTTGATGACTCTGACAAAAGAGAAAGCATTTATCAAGATCTTTTTAAAGATGAAAGTTAATAATTATCATTTTTACCTTGATTTGTTTCACATATGTACTATTATAATTATATCAACTGACAAACAAAGGACTTTAAAATGGACATGGATATTAAAAGAGCTGCATTTACTTACGCAATGAAAACAATATGCTTATATATATATTTACCGTTAACTGTAATTTTAGCTGTATTCCTTTTTATTTGAGTTGTTCGAATAGTTCGAATAACTGGCACCATCATTGGTGAGGGTGCCAAATCTAAACCAAACAGGAGAATAAACTATGACTATGAAATTAAGCAACGTAAGATTATCCTTTGCCAATATTTGGGAAAAAACAACGCCTAAGGGTGCTGAGAATTCAGAGCCCAAATACGGTCTAACAGTATTAATTAAAAAAGACGACCCACAGATCAAAATGCTCCTTGAGGCAATAGAACAAATAAAAGCTGAACATGCTCCATTCCCAGCTTCAAAATGGACGGAGATTTGTTTATTCGATGGGGACACTTCATCAAAAGCGGAAGATTCGGAAGGAACAAGGTATTCTGGTTATGAAGGACACTACGCTCTTAGACTAAAAAATAAAAAAAGGTTCCCCGTTGTTGATAAAGATTTATCCCAACTTGCCGAAGAAGACGGAAGAATATATTCAGGCTGTTTTGTTAATGTAGCTTTTTCGCTGTTTGGCTACAAAGAATTTAAATGCATTTCCGGCATTGTCAAAGGGGTCCAGTTTCATAGAGTTGGCGAAGCATTCGGAAGCAATGACCAAGACGTTAATCAAATGTTTGAAAGCGAAGTTGGGGAAAGTGATATCCAAGATATATAATATATATGACCTCATTTGAGGCCTTAAATCAAAGTTAAGGAGAACAAAAGATGGAATATAACCACGATTTTAGAATCAATATTAAATCAATTGAATATATTAATTGTAAATCATTTGGTACTCCTCGGTGTACAGTAACTACTGATAAAGGGTTTGTAGTTAGTGAGACAGGATGGACAAAAGAGCACGCTTATGATGAATGTGTTAAACGATTTAAACAATTTAGGGCATTCAATGGATTTCATAAAAATAAAAAAAGCATTAGAGAAATTTTATCTATTGTTACTCAACAATTAAACCCATAAGATGGTGAAAGATGAACGATTATATATTAACACAATACGAGCTAAAGAAACTGTTCAAAGGGGTACTTGATTATGAGTTACCTCCGGGTTCTGAATTATCAAGAAGTTTTGTAGCGGGGGAACAATACTATTTAACCGAATTGCTAGAACAGCTCGCTTTGTTAACTACAGTTGGGCATGCATCAACTGAAAAATTCACGATTATGAATGAATGCTCTTCTGTTATTGCTAACTTAGCTTTTCTGTATTCGTCAAACTTGCCGATCAATTATGATCCCGAGTTTGAAAAATGCGACCCAAGCGAAGGAAAAGTTAAAACAGATATTGATGGTGTTTTAAATGCAGAAAACACCGATTTAAGCGGTGAAACAGAGTTTAAACACGATATTGATGGTGGTTATAGTTCTGAAAAAGTGAACAAAACACTCAATAAACAGTATGACATCAGTGAAGTTATTTTTGTCCGCTCTCTTTTTGATAACAATGTTTTATATATAATCCCTAAAGCTACAATCAATATAGTGCAAGAAGACCTAAATGAGGATGGAACAAGCGCATTAATTTTTGGCTTAGTTCGCCCAGATGGTAGCAACCTAGTTTTAGCCCCCTTGTTCTATCTCCCAAATATGGATGAACGGGGTTTGATAGAAATAGAGGCGCTTTTAGCCCTTTCAGCGATTAACCCTAAAAATTTATACAGTATAGGGGTATTATCTTATTATAGAAATAAATTGAACATTCCCATTTTAACATTGCCCAACCTAGTAGATTACGATGGGAACGCATTAATAAATGGTAAAAATATCCCACGTAACCGTGAAGGTTGGTGGCTAGGAAAGGATGATCAATATTTTATGACTCAAGAAAATGAACGGAATAGTCAAAAAATGGCAACGGGGGAATGGCCCCCTTTAGAATTTAACGTTCAACCAGAGCACAATATCCGGTGGGCAAACATCAATAAAACAGGCGTTTTAAAAACCATTGATAATATTATGGAAACGGCAAAAAGAAATGATCATCCTGCGTCGTTCTGGTTTGGAAGTGACCCAATTGGCCGAGGGTATAATGATAGTCAAACATTAAATTGTTATTTCAAAACTTATGCAAATTCAGAATTTTATAGGAATATTGTTGAATATCACAAAGGGGTTAGCAAATGAATGATTTATCTATTGATATAGAAACGCTCGGCACATTAGTTGATAGTCAAATATTATCTATCGGTATGGCCATGTTTGATATTAAAACTGGGGAGGTAGGAAAGACAATATACTTACCGATAGAAATTGCTGACAATGAGAAAATTAATGCCTCTCTTGGAACTATTAAGTTTTGGGTGAGTCAAGCCCAAAATAACCCTGATTCAGTTCAAGGATTACTTCAGCCCGGGGCAATTGACAAGGTTAGTTATTTCAAAAGTTATCCCCTTAGAGAAGCACTTGTAAAAGTTTCAGATTTTGTTAACAGCAACAACCCTGAAAACATCTGGGCAAATGGCACTAAATTCGATTTGGGAATGTTGGAGTATCAATTTCAAAACCATAATAAAAAAACCCCTTGGAAATATAATTCTGATTGTTGCCTTCGCACCTTGCGCAAATTCGCCGGGAACATTGATGTAGATACTAAAGAGTATAATTTAATCTCACATAATGCATTAGGTGATGCAATATGGCAAGGTTTATATATTAGTGCAGCATGCAATAAATTGGGATTAATATAAAAATGAATAAATACTTGCTTAGATACGATATTGTTAAACATAGCGAAGCCAAAAAAGAAACAGTTCGGTACTCTCAATGTAAGTTTATAGACGCCCCTAGCGTGGGAGGCGCTATTTATAAACTAGGGAAATTGATGACACAATCACCGTTTCCACCGATAGATATAGATAGCATCGAATGTTTCTTGGTTGATTAATCTGCAATAGGAGATAAAAAGTGTTAGAATCAGAAATTGAAAAAAAAGTCAATGCGTACGCCAAAAAATTGGGTTTTCTTACGTATAAATTCCAATCCGCGTCATGTAGAGGGGTGCCGGATCAAATATACATTAGAAACGGAGCAGTTATATTTATTGAGTTTAAAAGTGCAAATGGCAAATTAACCCCACTACAAAACAGGGAAATAAAAAGAATAAGACAAAAAGGGGTAGAGGTGCATGTGATTAATAATGTCGATTTAGGTGTATCTATTTTGGATAATATTGTTAACAACAAAGGCAACAAATATCAATCATATTATGAAGCTGGAGCGAATGCGAGCGAAAACGAACAAATGACTACGGGAATGAGTTTGGGTCAAAAGTGCGCATGGAGAGCTGGATTTTTGGAATCAAAAGGGATCAGCTGGGACGAGTACAACATGGTTAATAACTACTCACATTAGGCGGCCCACTTTGTTAAATCGGGATAATTTGCACACATACCAAAATGAAGCAATAAACTATATTAAAGACCGTTTGAAATGCGGTCTTTTTTTAGACATGGGATTAGGTAAAACAGCCACAACATTAACAGCAATTAGTGATTTATTTGATAACCTTGAAATCGGGAGAGTACTTATTATAGCCCCCCTGAGGGTTGCAAATACCGTTTGGCAACAGGAGACTACTAAATGGTCACATTTATCTCATTTGGATGTGGGAATCGCTACTGGGACGCCTGCATCTAGATCAAAAGTAATAGCCCAAGGGCACGCTATCACCATAATAAACCGGGAGTGCTTGGTGTGGCTTTGTGAAAATTATTCTTTTAAGTATGACATGGTTATTATTGATGAATCTAGCAGATTTAAAAACCACGCGAGTAAAGCATTTAAAGCGCTAAAAAAACAATTAAACAATATAACAAGGTTGGTTCTCCTTACCGGGACGCCATCCCCGCAGGGGGTAATGGATTTATGGAGTCAGATATACCTTTTGGACCGAGGGGAGCGGCTAGGGGGAAATATCACAGCGTTTAGAAATAGATTTTTTGAAGTATCTCCTTGGTCTAAATATGTTTATAACTCTTTGCCTCAAACACCTGCAATTGTTAAGAACCTTATATCAGATATTTGTATAAGTATGAGTGCTGGAGATAATTTGGATTTGCCCGGGGTCGTCTATACTAATCACTCCATTGAACTTCCACCTTCATTGGTGCAAAAATATTTAACGTTTAAAAAAGATTTTGCCCTTGCCATTGGTAATTTAGATGATGTTAGTGCGTCAACTGCTGCTGTATTAACTAACAAACTGTTGCAGTTTTGCAATGGTAACATATACAACGAGCATAAAGACATAGTCCCTATTCATAATTTAAAAGTAGAAGCGTTAAGAGAGATATTAAATGATAATCCTAACGATAATGTTTTATTAGCATATAATTTCAAATCAGATCTTAAAGATATAATGGCAAGCATTCCGGAAGCGGAAGAACTTAAAGATGGAGTCTTGGAAAAATGGAATAAGGGGGAAATTAGGCTTCTTTGCGCACACCCTGCTTCAGCTGGGCATGGTTTAAATATGCAAGATGGTGGAAGCATTATCGTGTGGTATGGGCTAAATTGGTCCCTTGAGCTATATCAGCAGTTTAATGCACGTCTTGCAAGGCAAGGACAAAAAAACACTGTGAGAATTGTTCACTTAGCTATTAAAGAAGGGATGGATGAGCAGGTAATTAAAGCACTAACATCAAAAGAAAAAGTACAATCCTACTTGATTGAACATCTTAAACACAATTGAAATAGCGGCATTAAATGCCGCTTTGTTATTTAACTTCATTTGAAGTCAAACCAAACAGCCACGGAAGATCGGGGCCTCTCTGGGTTGCTGCAAAACTTAGCTAGTTTATTTACACATCTTGTAAAGTTACTTTTTGTAGCATCATTAAAATTAATATCGAGATCTGAGCAAATATGCATCAGCTGCTCTTTGTAGTCTATTGATAAATAATAATTAAAATCCTTCATAATAAAATAATTATTATTAGAGCATGCGCACTCTGCTTCATAAGATCCGATCACTTGCATTCTAATTGATTTGTTTAAGTTCATAATATATTCCTTTTTGTTTGGTTAATTGTTTCCTTGATTTATATATAGTATAAGACTCATTTCATAAAACGTCAAATATTAACTTCTATCTTTTAATTTGATTAATAATGGTCTATTATGAATATTAGCTACAGGATATTATTAAAGTGCAAATACGAACAGTCAAAAAAGGGTAAGCTTATGGAAAACGAGAAAAGTTATTATGAAATAAGAGAGGTTGATAGCATGGGATTTGCTAACGTTTGGACAATACAAGCAAAATCATTACGATCAGCCAAAAGGCAAGCGACTTTGAAGCGAATTTACTCTAACACCACTCTATCAATATATAGAGTTTATAAAACTGGGAATGATTGTGTAGCAATGCGTGACCCAATTATGCACCCGCTAGGTGCTACTGGGGCGAAATGGAGGCATCCATATTATGATTATTAATCGATTGCCATTCAGGGAATTTTTTAAAGGAGATAAATAATGGAAGATCAAAAGTATAAAATCAATTGGTTTTATAACATATCGATTGAAAACATAAATAAAACCATAGGTGAACTTCTTGATTTTAGACGTAATGAAGAAGCCTTCATATATCAACGGCATCTTGATATATATAATTCTATATTTGATATAGAATCTATATCAAAATTTAAAAGAATGTCAGATTTGAATCTATATAAAAAAACAGTTCTTGAAGAACTAGCGGTTACTATAGAACATTATCAATTTAAAAAGAATGCTCTAACCCCAGATGACATCGACATTGAAATAGTAATAGATTCTGCTATTACGCTAACCGTGGCAATCAGAATGCATAATACTGACGCCCAGTATTATCTATCAACTGGGCAACACTTGGGGAAATAAATTATGGGTGATATGGCTGATTTTATAAACGAGGGGCACGAATATGAGTGTGCTGATTATGACGATTATAACGATGGACACATGGGTTTAGACGAGGCATACGATAAAGGGATTATTGATGAATTCGGGGCTGCAATAAATTACGCTGCATATTATGCACATACTCCAGAGGCAATTGCGCAGCGTAGCATTAATTTAAGGAAGCCTTACCCAACTTGTAATTGTTGCGGTAATCAAATGCAACCAAGAACAGGGAGATACGGTAAATTTTATTTCTGCGCTTGCAGTACTCAAAAATGCGTGAGTGATCAATATTGGCAATCGATTAGAGAAGTATAATGATACACAACAAGGTGAAATTATGAATAGAATGTTTTTTCTAGCCTTACCCCTAAATTTGGCGACTTTGAAGAGAACAAAAAAGGAGATAAGTAATGAGAACAATAAAAACAAGTAGCATCTACGCAATAGCAGGTCAGTTTAAAACACTTCGGTTTGGTTGGAATCCTCGATCTATTGACTCTGATAGCAGATCAGACGCAATTAAAGATAAAGCAACAGATGATGAAAAGAAAGAGATCAACAAAGAACTCAATGAGTTAGATCTTTCTATTGAAGTTGCAGTATGGTATCAAGATAAGCATGATGAAAAACATAGCGAGATAAGAAGTAGATTTCAGGTTACGGGAGAATATACAGAAAGCGATGATGTTTTTTTTAATACTTCCTACCAAAAAAATAAGAAAAGAAAAGAAGAGTGTGCGGAAAGATTTTTAAATTTAAGCAAAAAAATTTATGATATAGACGAAAGAGGATAAAAAATGAAAAAATTTAAACTACTAGTCCCATTTTCCGGAACGATGTGTGGTCAAGAAATATTTTCGGTTGAGGCCGAAAGTGAACAACAAGCAATCGAAAAATTTAGAAATGCAGCAGAGGAGGGATTGCAGTATGAAAAAGGATGGTTTGTTGACAAAGAACAAGAAGATGATGATTTTTATTCAAATTATGAAGACATAAAAGTAGAAGTTCAAGGTGAATAATAAAAGGAGCTAAAAATAACATTGATAAATTATACGCTCCTAAGGTATTTGCTAAATTAATGCATAGAAATGGATGCTATAGCTGTTTTAATAGCGTCCTCTTCTTCCGAGCAATCAATCTCATCTAGCGGGCCTCCACCTAGGGCTCTTTCATAACAATGCTCGATAACAATACACCCCTTTTTTTGTATAACCCTCTCATGCTCGTTCAGGAAAAAAACCCCTATTTTATATAATGGATTCTCTTTACACACAGGGTATTGCCAGTATAGGGATGAATATTTCATATCGCTAGAATCTTTATTATATTTTTCCCATTGCTTAGCTGTCTCGTTAAAGTTTTGAATACTAGTGTAATAAGTGCTAACAATAAAAAGTGAGATAGTTATCACCGATGACAATAGGGTCAGAGGCATATAAGAATGCCCTCGAAAACTTTCAAAAATTTTGACAATTATATCAATAATAAAATCTCTTATCATTCTTCACTTCTTTTGTATATAATGAATAACTAAGTATACCCCGGCATAAAAAAGGAGCATAAGCGGATCCTGCTCGACCCCATCGAACATCTGTTCTATGTGATCGAGGTCCTCCCCTTTTTCTAGCGCTATTATAGTCATAATAACAAGTAATCCTTTCCCCGTGTGCTTGTTTGATAGCCTATTTATTAAGTTGGGGACTACGTTAAGTAAGTTATCTATTAACCTAGTTACCATCTGGCGTGCTCCTCTCGAACATCAACATGGGTAAACCCAGAATAATTCCCAATGCCAAGTGAATACGAAAAAATCGAATCTATATACTCATAAACCAATTTAGGCTTCACGCCTTTTACAGTTATGTCTGCAGCTTCTCCAGAAAGGTGCTTACTTGATTTTTTACCACCTACTGCTTCATTATGTACTTTACATCTTGTTCCGCTTGTTACTGTTACCGGTGCGTTAAAATGTTCCCGCACTAGCTCAAGGATTGTTTGCAAGTGATAATTTAAAACTGTTCTTTGGCAACATTTACAACTAAACTCATAATAATCAAAGTGCTTTGACATAGCTGACTCCTACATTTTCAAGATCGTTAAATAGATTAAAAGTGGTAGACCCATCACCCGGGCCAAATTGGGTACCAATTAAGGAGAATAGACCTGCATAAGTTGATCTAGATACGGCTTGCCCATTTTGTAACAAATAACCTCTATTTGTTAAATCCGGAAGCCCCCTATACGATATCAAAAAATCCCCGACATTGCCCCCGGCTGGGTTACCCCATGCTACCCCGGAAAAAACCGGGTTGTTATCTATGTTATTATCTATAAAGCTTTTATAAACTTGTCCATCACTCCCCCTAGTCCAACTCCCCACAGAATAAATAACATCATTGCTCCAATCTGGTACCCCTACTGTATTTAAATATGCGCATTTATTCCCACTGGAATTTTGGATCCAGTTGAACCACTGTAGCGGGGGGATCTCTTTTAACCACCCCAGCTCAATCTTATTAGGTATAACAGCATTTGGATTTATTATATTAGCGACTGGAGCATTAGATCCCCAAACTTGGCTTATATTAGCAGGCTTATTTATCATAGCGCTTTAATCCATTTACTAGTCGCACTGCTTTTATATAACGATAAACTGTAAGTATTAACCCCGGGGTTAGCGCTTACAGTAAACGCATAAAAATTCCCCTCGTATAGCCCAGCCAAATAGTAACCGGGCGGGAAAGTGGTCACATAATTAAGTTGGTTGTTTGCTATTTTTGTGATTATGCTATCAGATGATTCATTCTTCACTAATTGTAAATATATGTCCGCCCCGTCTGTAATAACGTAACCCGGGAGATATCCTAATAAATCATTAGATTGTGCACAACTAGAAAGTATGAACGTATTAGTCTGCCCTCCACTAAATTTAATAAATCCGGGTCTAGGGGCCGTTAGTCCAGTGCTTTGTGGGTCTGTATAAGATATAAAAAGATATGTTTCATTATTCATATGGTCATGGATAGATACAGGTGTATATCCATCACCAAACTGAGTATTTAGCGTTTTAAATTGAGAACCAGTAAATCCACAATTGTTTAAATTATTTTCAGGGTATGACGTGTTAATTACATTTAAACCATTATTTGTATATGCTGTTAAATTTAATCCGATATCGGCATTGGAAATCCCTAGCGAACAACGGGTAATAGCATCAGTCCCACTTGTGAAAATTGTGGTCTGCCGATCTGTACCCAACATAGATATCGTTGGGGCATCACTGGTGAAAACTGTCCATGTGTTACTAGTAGGATCGAATGTTGCCCCGAATCCTCTCTCTGTATTAAACACTACACTGTTATCGGCTAAGTTGATTTTACTATCGGTTGTAAAAGATACGCCCAGCTCTACTTCGTCAAACTCAAAATATATATCATTTAGGGGGCGTTCTAAGATTGTACCAGCCCCACTTGTGATAGTATCATATCGCCTAGGATAACTATCCAAATTTGTACCAACCCAAGTATTATACTTACAAAACTGGTACATCCCCATTGTATACATTTGCCCATTGGGTGTAATTGTGACAAATGGGTTATTAGCTGCTGTTAAATCATTTCTAACTAGAGAAAAAATAACGCTTTGTTCGGCTAAGTTCGGTAAGTTAAAAGTGGTAGACCCATCCCCCGGGCCATACTGTGTCCCAAGGAGCGCGAATAAATCAGCGTATACAGACCGGGAAACGGCTTGACCTAGCAGCTGCAAATACCCCCTTCCGTTCATCACACTTTCGCTCTCGTACGATTGCAATACATCCCCGATCTCTTGCCCCTCTGGCTTGAAGATTACCCAATCTGAAGAACTAACAGAAGGTTCATTTCCGGTGTTAGAGGCAATTAAAGAAACATAAACTTGCCCATCCACTGGAGACCTTGCCCACGAATAATCTATATATTCTGTAGTGCTATCCCAAACAGCGATCCCAGATTGATTTATATGTGCGCAAAATTGTGTTATTTTATTCTGTATAAAATTCATCACCTCAGAATCTGGGGGTAGGGGGCCTACTACCCCAGTATTAGGATCGGGCCCAATAAAAGGCCATCCTCCCTCATATTGAACCGCCCCCGGGTCTAACGTTGACCCATTAGAGGCCCACACTTGGTCCATATCATCGGGTTTATTCATTATGTTCACCTGTTTTATAATATATTCGCCCATAACCCCTCATCGAACCCTAGCGCATTAGGTGCGCCCAAAAATCCAAATGGAGTATCTCCGGGATTAATTACAACGCTAACTAATACGCTATTAGGGGCTGGTAACAGATTATAGTTAATTAATGTCTGTACAAAATCAGCAATCTCATCATCAAAAACATAATAATAATAATTCATGTTTAAAGCATCAATAGCAACTAATTTTATTCCCCCGAAAATCTCTTTCATTTTCCGATTGATTTCATAAGTTGATGAATTCATCGAACAAATGAAAGCTTTTAGTTTCAGCATGATTCTTTTTTGCTCAAGGGTTAACGTTACCGGATTTGTATCTCCAAGATTTTCACCGAACAATGGGAGAGCTAATATACGAGCCCATACGCTTAAACCGAATTCGTTTGCAGTATCTAGGTTGAAAACCTCATTAACCCAATCATTCCAAAATTGGCAATGATTCCCTTCATACCATTCTTGTTTTTTCTTTGCGAGTTCGATAAATGTTGTAGCGTTTGAACGCTGCCAATCTATAGCCGTTAATATATCTATTTCACAATTATAATCAGACATATATGACCTCAATATCTGCCGAATCAATTGTGGCTTTCTCAAAAATTTTAGTTTCTAACGTGCCGCAAACAAAGGCTCCCCCAGATTCGGCTATTTCACAATTTGAGACAAAGATACTTGCCACCTCGCTACTAACAAACGTGGCAATCTCAAACGATGAAACATCCACACCAACATCAAACGCGCCCGAATTAGCATACGATATAACAGCGGTAATAATATCGTCCGTGGGCTGAGCTCCGGATATTGATTTAATAGTTATTTTCAATTCTTTTGGCCTTAATGTTGGTCTATCAAATTGCACAACTATCCCTTGTTGCGATATCTCATCGATAACATTAATTAATACCGCCCCGTTAAAATTTGAACCCCCAGAACGTGATTCATAGTAAGCCTGTGCGACCTCGTTATCAAGTCCGCCATCTACTACAATATACGTGGAGTGTGGCACTAAAGTTTTACCATCAATAATTAATGGTATATCTGTCTGATTTTCTCTAAAAGATGTCGATTTAACACCTTCTACCGCTGCCACCGCTGAAACAATCGCTAGGGCGTTACGATTTCCGTTGGTTGCGATCTGAATTTTACGATCTGTTTTAAGTTCAAAATCGTTTGCTTCGTCTTTACCGGGTATTGCTGCTACATTATTGGTTACTGTTTCAAGGCCGAGAGTCCCTGATATTATTTTATTTATTGTGCCTATCGCGGCTAAAGTAGGACCCGGGGTTAATGCTCTAAATTGTGCGTTAATAGTCCCTGACGAAGGTATTGTTACAATTGTAGTTAACTCCCACTCACTAGCTCCGTCCTCTGATCCTACTAGTGTTCCCGCGGGGATAAACGTATTTGCAACGCCTGTTAATGTACATTCAACTGTAGAGCGTTCCGCAATTCCCCTAGATACTCCCGACAATTTAGCCACGGCATCCAAGAAATTTTTTTCTGCTAAGTCTGGGTTTATTTGATTTGCTAATGTACAATTATTACGTATAACAGCGATACGTGCATTAGTCTCTAAATCTATAAGCCTACCTTGTATTGTAGATGGGTTAGTATCTAGATCGGGCCCGAGAACGTCCAAGTATTCCTGCTCTACTTCTGCCCTAACTGCTGATGTGTCAGGCAAAATTGTACCAGTTGATGTTATGTAATTATATGAGGCCACGCACAGCTCCTTGACCAAAAATAGATTTTATAGTCGCTTCATAACGCAACTTATCCCCGGTTTTCTCGACTAAAATGATTATCACCTCCTCCACATTGCGAACAGTTAATAACTGGTCTCTTAGTTGAGCTGAAAAAAATTGCTCATTAAAATTATTTAAAAACACATTATCAAAATAACTGACTCCCTTCGTTAGGCTGTATTCTAACTCCCCTCGTGACTGTCTTGCTGTTTGTTCGCATGTTTGAATAACCTCTTCAAGGTCGGATATTAACGATATCCCCCCACTGCTCAAATCAAAATCACCGTTACTATTACATTTAATAGTGCTCACACTGCGCCCCCCGTTGTTCCTGTGACAGGGCTACCCGGTGCCCCAGATATCAATAGTCCCGCTTGGTGTATATGCGATGTTAAACTGATCGCTCCTGCTTTCACGTCCGTATCCCCAACCATATTGGGCGCTTTAAACTCCACAGGAGATTCACACGCACCAGACGAATCTATCGTTAACCCATTTAGGTTAATAGTATTAGAGCTCACAACATTGTAATTTTCAGTGGCCACTTCGATCAATGAGGGATGTTTTAACTTTATTTTGTTGTCGCTTAATGATATAGAGATGCTTCCATCTTTATTTTGGATAGTTAACGCGTCGGTCTCATCTTGATCAATACTAAAACCGGTCATAATATCTGGCAAAAAAACCGCATCACTGAAAGAATGCATCCGTGCCGTATTTGGCCCACTCTCTTCTAAATTTTGTTTAAAAATAGATATGTCTCGATCATTAGCTTTTATCCACCCTGTATCCCCCGGGGAAACATTAAAAGAGATTAAAAAATTACCTCCTCCATGAGTGACGATAGGAATATCCCTAATTTCCGCCCGTTGGTATAATGCCCCTGTTTGGTCTATCAATTTTATTAGTGGCTGTACATTGACACGAGTACGATCCGAATTAACATCAACGATCTTACAAGGTAGCATCACTTCGATATCTCTTTTTGCTGCATTAATTGCTATATTTAATGAGCCCACAAGAGTTTCTTGATCATTTTGATTAATCTCTTGATTGTTCAAACCCGGTTAGCCTCCGCGATTAGATAATAATTTTTATCTCTTGATGATATATCAAAATTGAGTTTATAAACAACATAATCCCCATTTAAAATAGGACTCATTACACTATCGCTTATTCTTAAGCTAGAACCCACCGCAACCGTAGGATCATAAAGCATTGTTACTTTAACCCCATTCTCTGTACTTTCAGGTACTCCGATCATGCCAGTATTTAAATTTAATACTTTTACACTTGTACCTTTAAGAGGCTTTAATTTTTCTTTTATTACGAGCGTTTCATTGTCCACATAAACATTATCATTCGTCATGCTGCTTAATTGTTTGATTTGATCAAATGCAGTACCATTTAATATTGCACTGCCTATTTTTTTTACTACTCCCTCAAAAGATAGCTTCAAGTCATTACTATCAGCTACTGATTGCGCAATATCTTTTATGTCTGCTGTACTATCAAATGATTTGGCAACCACTGAATTTTTATTATAATTGCCTGTGAGACATTTCAAAGTTAACCCAATGTCGGGTTTGCCACTCACACTAACTCTAAAAATATCCCCCTTGTATAACACACTTGTACCTTGCTTTTCATTGCCCGCTTCAATGATAACGCTTTTTCTTGCGGGGTTTGAATTGAAAGGACTACATTCAGTCATTAACCGCTCCCTTTCGTCTCTAGCTAAGTTAAGCAAGGTGATTTCCGCCTGCCCCTGATTAAGGTTGCTAAATTTAACACCGGACGCATAAAATGAGATGTCTTCGTAAGTTTTTAACTCTGAGTCTATTTGTATCCCTATGCGTGTTATTCGGCTATCTATAGGCATTGATCTCATCCTGAGTTAAATAGTACAAAAATTGAGACGTCCCAAACCTTTGATATATCGCACTGTCTCCGCTATCTTGCATATAAAGGATAAAGTCTCCACGCTCCAAATATCGATAGCTCAATAAAGGGGTTCCATAAATTATCCGCACTCCTTCGGTTAATTTCTCCCCGTTTCTTTCAACACTTGAAACCATAAACCCGTTCGCATCTTTTAATAGTATTTTGTACCTGTCCCCACCTAAAGAGGCGGTTATAATCTGAGAGGGTAACGGCTGTATTTGTAAACTAAACACCAAACCACCTCCCCGCCTGAGATAATATAGTTTCAGATTTTGGCAACTGCTCCCCCCTATTTACGGTATCAGCATTAGATTGATTTTTTACCGAGCTGGGGGGTAATGTTGTGGTTTTAACTGTAGCTGTTCGCTGCTGTTTTAATGTTACGTTAATAGATGCAGTGTTTACTATATCTGATGATTCGCTCCATGGATAGGATTGTATATACATCCTAGCGAACGTAAAAAACCGAGTTTGTACAATTAACTCGGTGGTGTTTTCGCTGGCTGATTGTATATCGTTAAAAACACGCTGAGCATCATCAACTGGGAGGATAACAACAACTGATATTTCAACGTTGTTTATTATTTTGTTGTCTGATACTGTCCCCCCGTCCTCTAATACGTGTTCAGCAAATGTATTAGTAGGACTTGGAGAACACGATAATATACACGATTGCGGAAACAATTCGGTAGCGTCTTCCGCCCTTAAAACCTTTGTTTCCAATTACATCACCCCGCTAGAATTAGAAGCGTTTGCCATTGCAAGTTCATTTTTAAGATGCAGGCCCACGGCATTAGCTACAGCATTCGGATCGGCATTAGCCGCATTCACTTTCACTTCAATTTTATCTATATTAGTTTGGTTACTGCGGCTTTGATTATTAACCATGTTTGTAGTTCGTTGAGATGCTAAACCATTAGCGGCTGCATCATTTTGAGCTAGCATGTTAATTGCTCTATTGCGTTCAAGGTTTATGTTTGTTTCATTGTCTGCGCCCTCATCATCACCAAACCCTAAAATATTACCAATGCTGGATGTTAATTTATCGAAAGAACTGAAATCGATTTTATTCCACAAATCCAACAACCATTCAAACGCATCGCCCACCGCATGAATTGCTGCTTTAATGCCGTTTAACGCCCCTTCAGCGATTTTACCGAACCATGGCCATTTTTTAGCCAAGCGTCCTATCAGAGATTCTTGCCCGTTATAAAAAGCTACAAAATCCTCAACAAGCGCGCCTATCAATGACGACACCACTGCTATAGCTGCACCGATTAATAAATAAGGAGCTAATAGGATTAGTGTTGCGATTGACGCTCGAACAATAGCGGGGACATACATCCGCAATATAACGGCACTTATCGCTGTGAAAAAACCGATAACTAGCGATTTATGGTCTGCTACGAATCTAGTTATAGCTGTGTAACTGTTAAGAAGGCCGGTGAAAACTGGTAAGATTAGAGTGTTAATCGTTGTCCGGGCTTTCATCATGATTTGCTCTAAGTCTGCCCACGCACTCGAAAACTCTGCCGCTGCCTCTGCATCTTCTGCCGTCGTCACGCCTAAACTTTTAGCGGCTCCCACGGCTTGATCAAATCCTGCTTTTCCTTTTTGCAGTAACATAATCGTCCCTTGGTCAAGTCCTAACTTTTGACCAAGGCCCAAAGCATTCGCTTTACTAATAGACTCAAATGCTTTTGCAATCTCTGGCAATAACGACACTGCATCTTTTGCTTTACCGGTTGCGTCAACGGCTACAATACCAAGGCGGGCAAGGATACTTGCGGTTTCTCCGCCGCCGGTCAATGTAACATCTGTTAAAGCATCCTGAAGACCTTTTATTGATGATCCGAACTCTTCAACGCTTCCGCCTTCCCGTTTTGCTGCCTCTCCTATTGCGTTGATATCCTCTACTGATTGCCCGATCAGCTTCGCAAATTTTCCAAGCGAATCGGTAGAAGAAGCTTGAGATATAACAGAAGAGAATGCAACAAACCCAAGGGCTGCTTTACCTAATGACGTGATTGTTTTTTTAAGCTGCTGATTAAAAATCTCGCTAGATGTTTTATTATCATCTGTGGCTTTTTTGTTTTTTTTTGCAGCGTCAGAATTTTGATTTAATTTATCATTTAACTCATCTATTTGCTCGATCGCATCATCTGCAATAACATTAATCAATAGAGATAAAGTGTCTAATAGCATTATTTAGCCTCTCGAGCTGCTCTCTCATGTGCCAGCGTTTCATTAATTCCCTCAACTGCCACACATTCCCACATATTTAAAACATCCTCATAATCGTATATGGTACGCAATTCGTGCAATGTGGCGAGCCTTTTAGAGATGATTAATCCGATGAGGGGGTCGATGTTAACGTGTTCAGATATTTGCCCGCTATATCCTTGAATTTTTTCAATAAATTTGATCTGTTTTCTCTCGTTAAAAAACTAGTGTTGTACTTGACCATCTCCCATTCCAGCTTGACAAGCATTTCGAAATCAGAAACATGGGCATCTAAATTCACAGAGTTTAAGACTACAAAACTACCATCATCCACCTGCACTTGTGCAAATGCGATAAGCTTTTTCATTAATTTCTCATTTGACTCATAATCCCCCGCTTTTGGTAGAGCGGTGGGGACATATTGAGTAAATATTTCCCGGCCCATAGTAGCCGGTACACGATGGATCTTAAAAGTTTTGGTGTCTCCATCTACTCCAGAGATGGGTACCAATTGAGATTTTAAATTATCAAGAATTACTAAGTGTGTGGCGTCAGATTGCATATTTTACCCTATTTTAAAATTAGTTGAGCGGTGGAGTTGTAATTACATCTTCAAACTTAAATTTATAGACTTTATCCTTAATCCTACCATCACTGCCGGCAGAATATCCCAGCATTGCGTCAGTCATCACCCCATTAGTATAAGTGGCCGTGGCTCCATTAGGGAATAAAACAGCAATAACTATAGTGTCATTACCATTTGAACCCCCCGCTCTGGGTAAGTTAGCTGTTGCAATAAGCGATAAAATATTGTCAGCAGGAGACCCGGATATAACAGCGACGGATACTTCAATTTCGGTTGCTTTAGACCATACGATTAAATCTCCGTTCACCCCCTTTGCCGCATCACCAATCGCGGTTGAAGGCACATCAAATGGATCGCTTGACTCACTAAATTGTATTATGGGTGTAGGTGCTGGTAACGTTTTTGTAGCAAGAATCGTTACTATAGTACCGTGCACCGATTGATTAAATTTCATATAGTTAGACCCCTTAAATTAGATTATGTTTACCAATAACTTTGGAGACGCCCTCGGATGTCGCATATATGATGATATAGCTATAAATGTTTTTCGCTATACCATCATCAACTTCTTTTATTATCTCCCCCTTATACCAAAAACCCCGGGTTTCAACCGCTGATATAGCCCCAGACTCGCCAGATATCACATTGATAAAATTCTTTTGAGCGTCTGATAAATTTTTACCTATAGCAATTATCCCGCTCGCCAAAGCTCGATCCACCCCGTTTTGAAGAACTGTATTTCCAATCGCATTCCCTGTATTGTCTGCGGGCCAAATGCTAATCTCTGTTAAAGTGTTTAAAAATTGAGCTTTAACATATGACTTAAACCATTGTTCATTCGCAAAAACCCCCATCTGAAGGGGTGAAGTGTCAGGTCCCAAAAGAACCCCCGACTGATAAAAACTAAGCTGTACCCCAGATTCTTGAGTCCGCCCCATGAAATTAACTTTTAATGCATTCAAAGTTTTATAATCTGAGTCAGTTGTAACGCCGGGAGTTAATCGATCATCCTTAAGAAACATGTAGTTAGTAGAGGCACCTGATTGTAAAAAATCTTGTGATGCTAATTGTGCACACGGGAGCATCTCAGCAAATTCTCCCGCGGTTTCATTTATCGTTAGCCCTACCCCACCATATCCTTTTAACTCATCATAATATGATTGAGCATCTGCAATAGTAAGCGGCGCATGAAACTGAAAAGATACATTTTGTTCATTCGTAAAAATAGCCGCGTCTTTAATTTGGGGGAGAGTTAAAGCGTCAGAATAAACAAACGAACCAAAATCATTAGAAATGTTAATCATTGCTGCTAGTTGATCAGTAACAGATTGAGCGCCAACCCCGTCACTGATAATAGGATTGCGCCAACCTAAGGCATCAAGAAGCGGGGTAGCAGGTGACGTAACTGTAAGCGTCCCATCTGCCACTCCGGTAGTATCAAAATTAAAGCTAGTTTTAGTTGCATCAAATACAACTGTAGCAGCTGCAAACCCACCACCCAGCGCTTGTATATCAGTCTGTAAAACGGTTGCAACATCTGCATACGCTGTTGCACCGCTAAAATCTGGAGTAATAACCCCGTCAACCCCTGCTAATGTTAATGTTAATGTATCAGCTGTAAACGCCTGTAATTCTGCTAACGTGCCCGATTTGGAACCGAACAATTGGGCTGAAGTATCCGCTGATGCCCAGCGAGCAAATTCTATCTTTTTAGGTTTAGATATTTGTTTTGATAAATATCCAAAATAATATGCGGCTCTGGCGAATTCGTCCGACGATGTGCCGAAATACGCTGAGACACTAGGCGAATCGCTGAATGCTAAAATAGTTCCGGTAGGAATTAATTCATTCGTTGAGATAACACGACAAGATAAACTGCGCCCAGAAATACCACCTCCACCTCCAACACCGGATGTAATATCTACATAATTGTTACTGCTAATGTTTTGGTTAGCTGACATCGATTAAACTCCATATGTATCACCGATCGCATCATCCACATGATCGACCAGTTTATTGTATGTTCTGCAATAATTAAAAATCACCTCGAACCCGGGGTCTAGTTCAAATCTTTCTTTCTCATTCACAAAATACCCGCCACTTATAGATCTTACTCTTTGAATAGATAACCCCTGATCGGTTAATTCCCGGATTATATCATATGATTGCAGCATATCACTAACGAGCGTTGCTAAATCATTAGCAGTTAACCCGGTTATATTTTCTGGGTTTTGCTGATATAGCGCTGTAACTTGGTAAGTTGATTGAGCATATTGCATTTGCTCTCGGTTGTTACCAACATAATTAAGCCCCCACCCAGTTTGGGGGTTAGTAATTTTACTAATAAATATACACGGGTTGTTAGTGGCTGATTGTTGGGTAGGCTGGTATGATTGGCGAACTAATGCATCCTGTAATTCCGGGTATATTAGCGCTTGTTCTGTAAGAATTTGATTAACTGTTGAAAACAATATTTGATATATTTGATTATCACGCATTGATTATTTGCACCGCCCTAACTATACAATAATTATCAGCCTCGGCCCATCGGGAAAGGGGAAACGCTTTATAAACATTATTGTTCCAATATATCCGGTCCCCATTGTCATCTCGGTTTAATGTATTTATGTAGGGAACAGAATAAATCTCAATGTAATTTTTAGAAAAATCAAGGCCTAATTCTTTGTATATATCACGATCTACTGGTTGAATATTGCCGCTATACGTAATCAATGGACCATACTGATCTACATTATAACCAATAGCATTAATTCCTGACGTTACCCACGACTCAACCTGAAAAGATTGGTTACCGATTACAGTCTGTACAGTTGCTAATAGATTAAAACCAAAATTACTACCCATCTAATCTCTCACATTATAAGTTAATGTTGCTAGCATGTACCCCGTATCATTCAACGGTTTTACATTGGGGTAGGATTGATCTCCAAGTTCCCCCTTCCCTGTTTTACCTTCTGCAATAGCTCTTGCAACCCTGCCAACTAAAGTTCCATTAATTGAAACCCCATCATCCCGCAAACGCCTTACGGCAATAGTGACCGGGGATAGTTTGGGAGTGGTAATGGTTGATATTTTGCTTTGCACATCACCAACAACAGCAGACCCCAAAACGTTAAAGGCTTGTTCACTAGTTAAATCATCGGTTATATAACCCTCTAATAGATTTACCATTTTTTTAGCCCAATCTTCTTTTTTATCAGCTATGGTAGGTCTGAAAAATGGGCGTGGGGGTATACCTCTACTAGCGGAACCAAATTCGTGAATAGATGCAACTCCAGCTACGGGGGTACCGTCCTTGTATTGAGTCCCTTCAAACCAGCCCACATTTATATTAACGTTTGCAATTTTTCCGAGTTTGCCTTTCAACCGTGTGAGGTTTGACAAATCAATTTTAAAATTACTAATTGATATATCCCCCCAGTCCCCTAAAAGCTGACCCGACCGCTGAACCACCGACATACCAGCCACCTGAACTATTAACATCTAAGAGCGCTTTTAGCTGTTGCCCGTATGCCGTTGTGTTCAGCCAATAGTCCCACGGACCAGATGATGGTGGGGTTTCAAAACTTGTACTTACACGGCCTTGGGACGCTGAGGTTATAACGCCCCTTTTTACATTTGCGGTTATTTCATCGTCAATTTTTATAAGATGCGCAATCATTAAATAAAGGGCGTACTGATTACAATCATCTGTCAAAGAGCTGCAATGGGAATCACTAATATAGCAAATCGCCATATTATACTTACTTTCTATATAGAGGTCTGTATATTTAGATGTGTCTCCAAATTCCGGGAATTCATCCCGGAACTTTGCAATATCTAACCCGATTTGACTATTTGGCACTTGAATCAACCTTAGTTACCTTAACCTCTTTAGGGATATCCTTTTCCGTTTTAGGCGCTGATTTATCTTTTTGGGTCATATTTTCAGCCACTTTATCAGCTTTTTCAGCGCTGGTATTTTTAGCGGCCTCATCTATTAACAAATAGCCTCTATTAACATGATTATTAAAACATGCACATTTTTTTAATTTTTCCAATTGTTCAGCACTACATACAGTTGCCACCCCTTTTGGAGTAATTAAAATCTTGTTAGTAATGTTAGCTTTTCCATTTACCAAAAATTGAAAAGTGCTATTCGGTGTGCGAAACCCTTTTTCATCTGTTACACCTTTAAGTTCACAGTCCCATAGGCGGTAGGATTGATCGCATGATAATGTACTATATATTACTGGCATTTTTATACTCCTGTCATTCTAACAGTTGCGAATGGTCGTTTAACTAAAACACCGGCAGTAGCATTCGTATAACCTTCTTGCCACCCTTTTATTAACTGCATAGAGCCCAATAAAAAAAGTTTGGTAGGGATTAATTGAGTGATTACCTCCCCATCATCTGTTCCGCTATCTGGCACCGATTCGGCCATCATATACATCACGCTTTCCCCACCATTCGCATCTACAAATTCTGGCACCGATTCAACTCGACATAGTGGTAGATTTTCAGAAAGCCACGCTTTAACAGATATACCGAATTCGTTAATATCTAAAAATGTGGTAGAGATACCCAATGGCAATACTAAAACGGTTCTGTCTCGGATCGGGTCTACATTTTTGCCAGATTGGGTTATCAATTCTTGCACTAAGATTAATAAGCTAGCAATCCTTTCATTCACTGTTTTAGAAGCAAAGGTAGTTAAACCACTTCCTCCAGCTGGTGAAGGTATGTAAGCGGGTAGGTTAGGATCGTTCAGGATGCCAAATGTCCGGTTAGTCCCGTCTGCGTAACCAAAAAAAGATGTGAAATTCCTTAGAATGTTAAGCTGGCGAGCACAAGCGGCACGTTTTTGATCAATAGCTGATATTTGTTGCCGTGCTGCCCGTGCATCTTCTAAACGATGTACTTCTACACCTAACTCAAACCTAATATTAGTACGCCTTTCAAAGTTAACATTATACGATGATAACGGTATCTGCGTGTGGTCCCCATAGATCCCACCGTCTGCTGTCCACTCGACAACCTGTTGCACCATCTCTTCATCTTCCCACGCTCCTATAGTGAGAGTACTCATTATATCATCAGCGCACAAAGCTTGCGTAACAACATTAACCACACCGGGCAACCATTGTTGTAAAAACTGAGTAGGGGTGTTAACAGACGGAGTAGTTAACGTAGGAGTTAAATCCGCATCCATTGCAAATCTATTAATGTTATTTGCGGCTGGGTTAGATACACCTAAACCTAACAAACGTTGAACGTGTGAGTTTTGTGCAATGCCTTTAATTTCTGATTTGCCTATATGGTATTTCTGGCCCGCTGGAATAAAACCATGTACTTCTGATAATTGTGTCATTTTGTTTACCTCTTAGCCCGGGATGTTAATATAAATTTCTGTTAATGTTCCGCCAGCCGTATTAGCCCCCGTAACTACACCATTTGGTATAATTGCAGTGCCAGCAGGGGGAGTAGCTCCCGGGTCGTCAGAACTAATTTCCCCAGTCGAAAAATCATAAAAAAGGATATTACCGATCAAATTACCAGCCCCAGCATTAGCCACGTTAGCAAAAATAGTGCCTTCCATTATCATCTCGACATTGGTATTATTGGGGAGTATTGTTGTTGCTGATAGTGTCCCACCTGCGGCTGTACCGTTTAAAGCGTAACGTTTTGGAAAGCCTAAAACCCCGGCACAAATGCCGCCACTTCCAATATCCACAGCAACAAGATCGTCTTGCTGAGCCACTTGCTGAAATACTCGGCCTATTACGTTAAGGGTTTGATCGGATGAAGATAAGCGCTTAATATTCGCCCTTCTCGGTCCTGTTTTAACATATTCGCCAACGTTACCTGTGGCTAATCTATTTCTGACATCGTTTTGCATTACCATCGTTTAATCCCTCTTACCTAATATTTTATCAATTAACCCTTCACTCTTTTTACTATCTGTAGCATGTGATTTAGTAGATAAATGGGGCGCGTTATTAGCTGACAAATAACCAGTTACAACACCGTGATTTTTGTTTTTTACCCCGGGAATCCCGAGTTTATCAACAATGTATGTGCTCATTCGCTCCAGCGTCATATCAGAATGGTCAAATGCGCCCACGTGGAAAGATGCCTGATTATATAAAACCTCTTTCTCTTGTTTCTGTTTAGATATAACCGCTTGATTAGTAATCATATTTTCTAGCGACTTAAGTTTTTTAGCCATCGCATCCATTGAATAACTATCTTTGCTACTGCCGTTCTCGGTTTCGCTGTCCTCTACAATTTCAACTTCGTTGTCATCATCTTCTGAAACATCTACTTCACTATCGCATTCATCTTCTACCTGTTCATCCTCCACAACTTCGACATTTTTATCATAGTCTTTTGTTAGTTTGGATAACATATTAGAAATTTTATCAAGCTGATCACGGGTAGTTTTCCCCATATCCTCAAGAACCCCGATCCTTGTTTCTAAATCGTCATCGCCTGCAACACGATCTTCTAATTCATTCATATCTTTACCTTTTTTAGAGTCAAACGCAAAATTAAAATAATTAACGTTACAATCCATTACTGCCACATCCGGACCCATACGGCCCGAATCAACCAACGCAAGGTGGTTACCTATGATATCCCGCTGTACCACATCATAAGATTCCCCCCCACTTGTAACACCGTGTTCTATATCCCACTTACATTGATACCCACAGCTTAGCTCTTTTACCCCAGATGTGATAAAATCCCGTAACCGCTTTGATACTGCTTTGATGTTAGCATACAAGACGTTGTCTTTAAAATAGATTTTCTCACCAATAAACCCTTCTATTTCAGTGTCATCTTCTGGATCGAATGCATCCCCTAGCATTTTATGTGTTATTATCCACGGTTTTAATTTAAACGATTCTATAGTTTCAGCTTTTTCTAACTCTTCAGCAGGACGATATACATTATATAATCTATCTGGTATTAGATCTGGACTAATATTAGAACCTAGATATTGAAAAACCCCAGCTTTAGAAATAGGGTTATCCTCAACTTCAAACCACCCTTCATCTTTATCTACTTTCCTCACCTATACACCTTCGCTTTTACGTTTACGTTTAAATCTAACCACTGGCTTCATCATACATCTGCAATAATAAGTCTGACCGGGTAACCCCCGTTCGCCTGTACGTTTATCTATGATAGGAGGGTTATCAAACCTGTACACGTTTCCATTCATAGCTATATGATCCTTTCTTGGCTCCTTTGCCCCACCCGAATGAATCCACTCAAACTCTTCTATCCCTGCGTCTTGTAACCTAGATGCGTTTAAGTTATTGAAAACCTTCCTTGTTTGATCAAGTGCCACGTTTTTTGCGTGGTTTTTTGTTCGTCTATATCTTCCGTTCAGTTTGCTTCGTATATTCGCAATTAATTTAGATAGACCGCCAGCGGCTGGATCCCGTACAGATCGCAAGACTTCTTCCGAAATTTTAGAAAGATACTCGCTTGATATGCTTTTTATTAAACTTGCAGCTTCTGCCGCTCCACTTATCATAATGTTATTAGTGCGCTCATTTATAGCATCTGATTTGATAGGTATCCCACCAGACAAGGATTTTAAAGACATAGATAAAGAGATAGACGCTTGTTTATTGAAAGCGCTGCTCATATTATTACCCCACTTATCACCAAAACTATTAAACCGATTACTCCATTTATCAGTTAATTTATTAGTTAACCGCTTAGCAAGACTGGCAAGACTGGCATCGTGTGCATAAGTTTTTTTTGATAAGGGAGATTTAAATAAACTCATCACTTGTTTATCTATGTCTTTATGCATTAAATCAAGCTGTTTCAACCAAGATTTGACAAATTCATCTTGTAATGCTACGGCTGGTAATAAAATAGGCCCTTCAACAATATCATTGTTTTTCAATGTTTTTGCACGTTTATTACTAAAAACAAATTTACTCTTCATTATTTAACCGATCATCTACATCTAGATCTTCATTTTGTTTATCTTCATCTATAGGTTCATCATCTATAGGTTCATCATCTATAGGTTCATCCTCAAATGGTTTTATATTGAAATATTGACTATTAGGATCTTGTGATAGCCGTTCCCGCACATTTTCAGGCGTTATCGCTTGCGTCTGTACTAATGTTAAATCTGTTTGAGATTTTAAATTCTCTACTGTTGCTGTGTCTATCGCTGTTGGGTTGTCGAGTGGAAGCCACCTAATATCTATTTCTAAATCACTTACCCCAAATTCGGGATAAATTTCACTCCGTAACAGCCGTTTATAGTGCTCATAGAGTATGGGCGACATTATATTTTCCTGAACATCTGAAACAGTTTGATTGTAGTTTTTCATCTCAAATTCACCCGTGGCGTTCATACCCTGCGGGGACGTGCTTAATAATTTAGCTGCCGGGATGGTCGCTTCAGCTGCAAACAATTGATATTGATTATTAACTACATCTGTAAAGTCTGATAATGTCGTATCAAGTTGTTGTATTTCTTCGCTATTGTCTGCAATTAATACCCCGTAATTATCCCTAAACGTCACTAAATCCTGCATTCTTTTTAAAAATGAATCCCCATTTGCTAACGCTTTGGATAAATTCGTTTTTCTTACATTTAATCTTTTTGTTAACGCAAGTTCAGGTGCTTCGTTTGCTGTCCGTTCTGCTTTGTATAGACGCTCGTAAAGTTGTTGAACTAATGGGACGCCCCCATACCTGTACGATGGTTTGAGAAGATCGGGCACCTCATCGCCATAGATAATAACAAAATGTGAGCGATGTATTTTAACTCCATTAATAACCCAGTAGAGGGGGTTATAAAAATTAGGGGATAGAGGATCAGATAATCCGGATTCGGAAAATTCAGGCGTGATAAAAATGGGATCTACCTGATGCATCCCTTTGTAACTCCCCGTGGAAACAGAATCGATATTAAACGGCTTCAGGTAATAATCCGGGTCTATTGATTCAACTTTGAATAACACATGGCGAATGCCAAACACATTTTTAAAATGTTCGGCTTTAACTATGTTATTCTTTACCTTGTATTTTTTATCTGTTCCTCGGATGTAAGAAATTATTTTATCTGTTACCTTTTCCCCGCTATTAGTTGATTGATCCATATCGGTGAACGCCAATTCGAACCAATTTTTTACCGCTTCTTTCGCTTTTATTGTGCATGCCACAGACATCAATTTTTTTTGTGCTAAAATAGCGCAATTTTGATACCCTATAAAAGCAGCTGTATTTGCAAAATAATCGAGAACCACTGGGTTTATTGATTGCCCATCTAACGTATACGGGTTAACCAATTCTTCACCACTTGGGCAACTATCCATGGCATGTCCAAATGCTGTTGGGGTTTCTATTTGGAAAACTTTATTGTTCAACTTCTCGATAGTTCTCGCTTGCGTCTCTCCAGTGGGAGGTAGGCCAAAGCTCCCCCACCCTTCGCTGGTAGTCTGTTGGTCTGTTGGTTTAGGTGTTTCTATGGGGCTTTTTTTCTTGAATATGCTGAACATAATATCTCTTTATGACTCTAAATTAACAACAGTTTTATTACCCTCACTTCCACAATTTGTTAAAGTTACATCATTTAACTTTAATCTAAAGGCTGTCATTTTGTTATTTACTGTTAAAGACGGGGCTACATATAAAACACAATAAGGAGCATACAAGAATAAACTTATAATTGAGAGGTAGTGTTCGCTATCTTCACTTATTTTGAGTTGCAAATGGGATTTCAAGTTGTACGACTGGCAAAATGATTCTTTTTCCCCTTGATAAATATCTATCCCTTTATTAACAGCGTACGCAAAAAAAGACTCATCCCCCATGTTACCATCTGGTCTACATTTTTCATTGCATATTTTAAATGATACATCATATATATTTAATGTACCTAGACCATAATTGTGACCCACCGAAGCTATCAGACCTGCTGATGTGTTATGTATAAGTATTTGTGGGGCTTCTCTACCAATTGAAGGTGCTGGCGTGTCCGAAAATGCTACAAACAAAGTGGATATATTTAAGTCCTGTTCTATTCCAATGTTCAATTTCATTTATTAACTCCGTAATAGTTCGATATCACAAGATAGAAAGTCGATTGTTTCTTTTGGCTTAGGTGCTACAGCCATCACAAACGCATCCGCTAGATTTGGTGATTTAATATTCCTTTTTGCTAATTTGCGCTTAGATTCGACCATCACTTTTCCAGCGTCGGAATAATCTTCTCTCGGCGTTGATAGCTCAATTCGTAATTGCTCAAGGTTGGCGGTTGAACTATCAATAGAGAGCAACTCGTGCGATTCATACCTAAGCCCTTTATTAATAGCGTTGTATGTGTTCCGGAATCTTACAGCTAACGACCACCACGCTTGAGATTTGGCATTCTCGAAAAAATCCTTATTGAGAATGGCATTATCACCATCCCCTAGATATATATCATCTTGGTCTATCACACGTGCACCAGCATTAAACCCATCACATTTAACATCTGTATAATTCATCTCGTTTAATCTGTTAATGTGTGAACCCGTTCCTGCACCCACCCCGATAGAATCATAAACTATCTGAGCGTTATTAGTAACTGATAAATGATACACTCTAGTAGATGACTCCAGTAACTCATCTGGGGCCGCACTCCACTCGTCACAATATACAGCTATAGACCCATTAAACAACACTGTAGCGCATTTATCAGCTCCACTATCTGCCACATCATAACCGATTGTTCTATCCCCAGTTAAGTCTATGTCTAGTTTAAGGTGAGCATCTATGGCTGAATCAATCCAAGTTCTTTTTATGATAACAGCGTCATCATCTGTCTTAGGTACACCCAAATAAATGTGTTCGTAAGCTTCTTCATCCAAATCTTTTAATCTGTTAATTTTTTGTAATGAAGTGCTTGATATGAAAGGATTTTCGTTATAATTAATGTGCCTTATTATTGCGTCATTGCCTAGAAGCTTAGGTAATTTTGATTCGATAAAATCAGACTGAAGCCGGGGGTTGTATATAATCCATATCTCGCTGTTTTCTTTGCGAACGGTCGGATCTACAATATCCCACTGTTCCTCTGTCAGCCCCTCGCCTTCCTCAATCCAGCATATATCTATACCATCAATTCCTTTAATATCTTCGGTATTTCTTGATAGCCCGTTAAATATAAATTCTGATCCTGTCCGCTTGCAGATAATAGACGATTTGGTGAAAATAAAGGAGCTTTCCACTTCTTCATCATATACCTTTTTCTTAAGCACTGGGTAGACACTATCAGCTATTTTATTTTGAAACTGACGCAAACATAAAAATTTAAGTTTGAAGTTTAAGGCAAGGTATATGCACCGTCCCGCTGTGTCTTCTGTTTTGCTTGAGACCCTTCCGCCCTTAAGTATTTTATACGATTTATTAGTTTGCCAAAATCCCCTGAGTGCCGGGTTTAATCTGATCATTGATTAGTATAAACCCGCATGGTTGAAGATTTAAGTTCGCCATTGACCCCAGAGCTAAAAAGCAGCTGTTCCAACTTGTCACCGGGCTGAGCATCAAAATAATATTCTTTAGATACCCAAGCATCCTCACCGCCAAAATTTCCCGTTCCCGCCTCTGAGATTAACCCTATATTAACATAAGCGCCATTCCTGAACACACGGCCTCTTATTGTTATATTCCAAGCAGGGGAGAACCCGGTTGCATTAATTTCAAGATCAACGTTTACACGGGTTCTCCCCCCTTTTTTCAGAATTGCTCTTTCTTTATTGCTATTCTCTAATTCGATTATCTCTTCATTGTCCGTTTCCGTGTCAGAATCATACTCAATAGGAGCCCCCGAACCCTCGAATGTACTCATGTCAACAGTCCCGGAATATAACGCATACATTGATACCGGGATACCCCCTTGTATTGCCCATCCATTTCGAGCCGGGAAGGGTGGGAAAGCTGCAAAATTAAAAGCGCTTATTGTTATATCAGCTGTACCAGCCGCACTGGGAACCATATTTATTTTATTGCCCCGGCTTTGATAAAATTCTGAACCGTCGCTTGTTTCTATTGTTACAACTTGGTCTGAGGCATTTATAAACCGAGTGCTGAACCAAGCAGTCCCAACGGGGTAATCACTAGCCAGCGGTAACGTCAGGGTGACAGGTGAGGTTGTAATTTCGGAAATTATTATATTTTCAGACGTTGGTAATAGAGTTTCTGAGGCGTTAATTCTACGGCCTGCAATAGACAAAGGGAGCGTTGATACTACAGGTTTATCAAGGATAGATGAGTCAACGGCTATGCCATTTCCTGCCACGATCTCCGTTATTCCTGACGAACCACCAGAGCCCCCAATGTTGATAATTTCTTGATCTGATATGGGCATAATAAGCACCTTTTTATATTCACATAAAAAAAAAGCCCCAAATAGGGGCAAGCCACAGGAGATAAATTTTTAACTAGCCACTGAAATAGTTATTTTACCGGGATTATTTATTGCTCTAGCGTAAAGGAATTTATTCGCACCTAGACCAAAAAAACCCTTATTTTCAAAGGAATTAATGGTTGATGATAAAGGAGTATCTGATATTGCATCAGATGGAGGCGTATTGCTTTCTGTCAATGCTATAGTTGTGTTCTGCTCGGGGCAATAAAGAGATCCTTTCTCTTCTCCTGCTGTTGTAATCTGAACCCATTGGTCAGATGGTACAATAATTTCAATTGTCATTTGAACGCTCTCCATATAGATCATCTATAGACCTTACAGGATTATCATCTGAATTTTCTTTTTCGTCTGTTGTGGTAGTCCATTTCCCTTGAGCTTTTAATAGAAAAATACAAGCGGTGACATTGCCTTCCATTGCCATTTGATACAATGCACTCCCAACTTGGGCAAACTTTTTAACCCTGCTTATTTGCCAAGCTTCTTTCAATTCTGGCTGTCTGTCAAATGCTTTAAATAATGTTCTTCTAGCAATCCCTAAGTAGTCCGCGACATTATCAGCTGTTAATACATGCGCATTTTCTCTGATAAACTTAATTTGTTCTGAATCCGCAACAAAGGGATAATTGTCGTGCTTGATAGACATTTAATAATCTTTATCCAAAATTAAATAAATATAGAGCCTCAAAAGCTAAGGGAGGGGTTCTTCTAAGGCTCTACGAAAGGAAAACTACTACAAGATATACCTTTTTGAAAGGGTATATAATTAATAATACGGGCGAATATTTAATAAGTCAACAAAAAAGACCAGACTGGCATAAAATTATTAAATCCCCTGTTAAATCAAGCCCTTACAAATAAAGGAAGATGGTGTACTTTACAAGGACGACATAAAAACAGCTATACGTACCACTGCTAAACTTTAAAAATCAATAACTTAGGCTAAAAAGTACCTAAGGACCCAAGGGAATCAATCCCTACCCCTTTCTATAGAGAGAATATATATATATTTTTTTTATTTTTTATTTTTATATATATATCTCTATATATATTAATAATAGGTTAGTACCTTAGTACCTTAGTACTTTATACTAATAAATCCTTTAGTGGTGCGGTTTTGAGGGGGTACGAAACAAAATTAATAGTTAGGTACCTTTGTACAATTATTAACTATTGTTAAGTACCATCCCCCTTTTTTAAGGTATGGGGCACTATTAAACACCTGTTAAAATATCCCTTATTTTATCCTTTTCCATTTTTTCTTTCACCCAGACTATTTTTTTTTGCCCATAAAATTTGATTTGACCTTGGCAAGAATACCCTAATCTTTTTAGGATTTTATTTTTTTGAATGTTGGTCAACACTAAATTTGGGTATGTAAGATATAAATCTTTAAAAAAATCCGAGGAACAAATAGCAACATCACAATAATAATCCCCCCCTTGAGCGATTAAATTTTTCGCTTCTTGTAGCCCCTCTATCATTGCTTCCTCTGTTGTGATCATTAACTCTTTATCATCACTTACTGGCGCTTGGTGATACGATAAGAAATCTTGAGTAATAACAATTTCGTTCATCCAGCGCACAATGGCGCCCGTATTATTACGTAGAGCATCCCAAAGCCGTGGGAAATAGATATTTTTGTCTATGCCAGTGAGTTTTTGTATATCATCAAGAGATGTTAATTTGTTGAAAACAACCCACCAGCGTCTATCTGTGTTATCAACAGGTAGAGCATCCCGATCATTTGTAAAACATATATAGTTAGTAGTGTTAAAGGTCTCATGTTGCCGGATGAACTTATCCACAACCTGTATTTTCCTATCTGTAATCAATGGCTTTAGTGCGTTAACTGCTTCATAACGATTGTGCCCTTTGACTCTTAACTCTTCTAATACGTTTACGAGCACCCCACTCGCCCACCCGTTGTAATCACTCACCACTTGACTTGGGCTAACAGTCCCGACATTACGATCGCCTAGCGCGGTTTTAAGGAGCGCACCAATAAAAGATTTCCCGACCCCTTGGATCCCTTGGATAACTGGGGACCATAGTATTTTTTTACCTAGGAATTGAACATTATGCGCTAACCACTGTTCTAGTATAGAGGCGTTATCTGGTGTCCCGCAAATCACTTCTAAATGGGTTTTAATTAATGAAATTGCGGTTTCTCCATTTGAATCTATTACAGCCGCTGGTGCAGGAATTGACGCATGATTAAATGTATTAACATAATCTCTCCCCTCGACATTAACAACCCCGCTGTCTAACTGAGGGAAATATCCAACTCCATTGGCTAACGGAATAAATCCATTGTCTGATACATATTTTAAAGCACTCTGTTTCCCGCCCCCCTCGCCTTCCGCGATGTTGTGACCATTGAGAAGATTGAACGCTTCGGCTTTGTACATCTGATAACTATCTAAATTGTAAAACAAGCAAAGGTCATTAATATAAATCCACTGCTCACACCACTCAGGAGCAGAAACAACCCCTTCTATCGCTGGTTTAATTAATTTTCGGATGTCAGCGATAGCTACCCTATCCCCTAACTCGCTGTACCTCTCTTTTATTTTGTTTGCTACTCTAGATCTATCGATATCATCAAGAGGCATTTTTTTAATTAATGGACATATAATAGTTTTGATGTCATTACTATCTGTAGTCTTTGATAATGTTTCTAGAACTGTATTAATATCATCAACTTTCTGAACTGTATTTGATTGATTAGCTAGGTATGACAATGTGGCAACTGTTGTTAATGTGTTTTTATCAGATTTAAAATACTTCCACCTTTCTTTTGTCGCCCCACTCTCCCAATTGTCGCCCTTAGCGCTCCATTCTTCCCATGCGTCCAGCCCTTCATCTCCGGGATCCCAAGAGTGAATAGCCATTCCAACTTTCACCCATTGATCAAAATCACATGAAGGGTCGAGGTAATCTAGCCATTTTTTTACATCGCTATCTTTTGTCTCATATCGATTACATAACGCTGTAAAATCATCAAAATCATTTATGTTAATATGAGCACTCGAGTTAGTAAGTATATTAATTAATGCCTCTGGTGCGTCTGATTGCCGAAATCCATAGATTTCAGGCATCTCCCACTGATATAGCCCCTTAGATGTTGTGCTACCAGCTATCACGCATTGAGTTCCATGCGTTAAAAAATCAATCCCGGGATAATCTGGTAATTGTTTTCTTAATTTCCCCTCTTGCTCTTTGTATTTTAGATAACAATGCCAACCCCCCGACGGGGTATGAACTGTTATGCTCTCCAACAGTCGAGGTATAGAGTTAATTAATTGCCTCCAACTCATCACCCCCCCATTTTTGGGATCAACATCGACGACTAAATCCCCGGGGTCCAATGCCCACCCTAGGTTCCCTTGGTGGCTATAAATAGCATCACAATCGAGGGCAGAATTAACCCAACTTTTAAGCGTCGGCACCTTGCCTTTTAATGTTATTAATCTTTTATTATGAGTAAGGTAATCATTGATTATGCCGTGGTCCATTTTTTTATCTCCTTAATTAGACTATTATTAACTTTTTGTATTGTAATAGTAAAATAATAGACTATTATTATAATACAACGCAAGTAAAG
>WLWH01000407.1_pt1 | contig 35610 bp, 65 predicted proteins | sample 6712741 | NCBI WGS metagenome assembly WLWH01 (sample SAMN12718694, study PRJNA515312) | sponge metagenome | isolation source: marine sponge | host: Mycale hentscheli | place: New Zealand: South Island, Marlborough, Capsize Point | collected 2003-05-01
AATCCTTATGATACTGCCCACCGAAGTGGGCATATATCAATTAGTATTAAGATACTAATAAGTCAGCAACGATACCATGTGCTTTCTCGTTAGATACTTGCAGAGTGTACTCTGTAAGCATTTGATGCTTCTCACTATCACCAGATTTAGCCAATAGATTTGACTCAAATGGTCGTAGTGTAGCAATAGATGCCATAGTTGGATCAAGCACTAGAGCTTGTTCACCAGTACCAGTTCCACCATCAGCAGTCATAAATCTGTCAGGTACAACAGATAAAGTACCAAAGTCTGATAAGTAAACATCAGCAGCACCAATAATAGTTGTCTGCTTGTCTGTTGGAGCTTGATAACGCTGTGCAGCAATACCTGTAAAAGTAGATACTACTTGTTTTTGTGTAGGTGGAACAACTAATAAAGTTGGGTTACCACCACTTTCAAACACTTTTTTAACACATTCTTTTAGTTTATCTTCTGCAAAAGCACCATAATTACCAGAACCTGCTGAAGTACGAGTAGCTGTTCCGTTACCATTTGCTGGACCTGCTGGAGAACCACCTGTTCCTTCTGAAACAAAGTTAGTTAATAACCATGTTTGGATAGAACCAAGTAATCTTGCTGCTGAAGCTGAACCTGCGTTTTGAGCTACATTACCAAGAATAGTATTTTCCATGTCTCGTTTTAGCTCTTGTCCTGCTTTAGCTAGTTGGTAAGCTGTTTCTGTCTTACGACCTGCTTTATCAACTGCATCAAGAGTACCTGATACATGAACTGTTTTACCTTGAATTTGTGTTCTGTTACCAACACGAACTGTAGGAGTAGCTGAAGCAGCTCCTGCATCTGCACCTTCTAAAAGACCTGTTTTCACAGCTGCTGCTAGAGTGTCAGTTTGCCATTCGTGGTATGTTGCTGTTGCTTTTGTTTTACCAATAGATGAAACTACTGGTGTTTCGGTTGGTGCAATGCTATAGATTGTGTTGCTTAAATCTTCACGCTGACCAATCGCTGTATAAGTTCTAAATTCTGCCATTGTTTTTCCTTAAATAAAGTTTTCAAATATAGCTGCTGCATCTCTGGCTGAACCAGTTTGCTGTAGCTTTTTAAGTTGTTTCTTTTGTATGTCGGTTACATTCTGCTTTACTTTAGCTCCAGACTTTACAGTCTTTGGTGCTTTAGCGACCTTTTTCTTAACACCAGCTTTACCTGCCATTAATTTGTCGTACTGTGCTGCTTTATGTAATACCAATACATGGCGAGAGTCATAGACTTGAGATAATTCTTCGTCTGTGAATCCAACCTTTTTGCCATAGCTACGAATGTCATTACGGACTTGTTCGCCTTTAGCTTTGTCTGAAAACTCTGGTAAGGATACTGTTAGTTTTTGTGCTTCTTCTTGTACAAACTGTTCTAATTGAGCTGCTCTATCCGATTGTTGCTGTTGTGCAAGTCGTTGTTGTTCAGCTTGAACTGCTTGTAATTGTTCTTTCTTTTCGGTCATTTCTGCGACCTTAACTGAATATCCTATCGGGTCGTTCTCTTTCATTGCAGACAGATCTTCTGGAGTATCATTGTTACTCAATAAGAATTGTTCAACTGCCTGTAATTTTTGTGAATAGTCATCTCTAACTTTTCTAGCTTCAATAATAGCTTTAGCTTCCTGCTCAATGACTTTACGCTGTTCAGCTACTTCTTGAGTCTTTTTAGTATAATCAGAGCCGAGTTGATAAGATTTCTTTAGCTCATCAAGGGTAACTTCTTTTTCTTCACCTGCTGCTTTAATGGTGAAAGTTTGTTCTTCCTCAACTACTTCAGGTTCTTCAACTTCGGATTCTTCTTCAACTTCTTCTTCGGCTTCTACTTCTTCTTCTACCTCTGGTTCAGTTTCAGTTTCCTCTACTTCTTCTACTTCTTCGGTTTGTTCTTCTACAACTTCTGGTTTCTCTGTGGAGTCCTCTGGTGCAGATAACATACCTTCAATAGCTGAAGCTGCATCTGTTACTGTTAGATTTCCACTTTCCGTTGTATCGGAAGTCATGGTGTCATCACTCATTTTATTTCCTTATGCCATCTCGGTGTGGCTTTCCCATACAGACTAAATGTCTATATTATTTTCCATGCCTTGTCTTTGATCTCATCATCTTTTGCGATAGATTCAAAACGAGCCATGAGTTCGTTAATAGTCCTGATTCTGACATAAGCTGCTTCTCTTACGCTTGATTCATCATCATCAGAGTTAATAATCATATCCATTAATTCTTTTTTCATTGCTTCTACTTCGTCTAGTAGTTCCTGACTTTGTAGTAAGTTTCTAAATGCTTCTGATTTTGTCATAGTTTAGGTGATGCTAAATTTTGTATTTTTTCTAAAGAATTTATTATTTCTTTTGTTTTGTTCATGTCATTTTTTTCTGAATCATTGTTTGCTTTCTGTGCTAACTCCATTTCTTTTAATGCCATTTCTTTTTCAAACTGAATTTCTTTTTGTTGCATTTCTAACAATTCTCTTTGTGCTTTAATTTCTAATGCTTTTCTTTCCATTTCAACTTTAGCCATTTGTGTCTGTGCTTGTAGCTCTGCTTTTTCTTTTTCTACCTGTGCAAGTATTTTAGCTGCTTCGGTATTAGGATCAGATTGTGGGTTTTGTGCTTGAGCTTGTGCAAGTTGGTCTGACTGTTCTTGTGTGATGTCTTTAATAAATCCAGACTCATCTTTAAACCCTGCCATGTTTACAAATTTAGCCAGTGTATCTCTGTATTGTTTTAAGCTAACTAATGGATTAGATAAGCCATATTCTTTTAACATCTGCTCTTGTTTATCCAAGACCATTTGCATCACACCTAGCTGTTCTTGTTTGCTACCAGTTCCTAGTCCAACATTAACTGTGACATTGTATTGTGTGTCCCACTCTCTAGGATTCATGGGAACATATTTGTTGTTTACCTTGATGATTCTTTCTTTGTCTTGGTACTTACAAAGTAAATGTAAGATACCTTTCATGAGAGAACTAACTCCAGTGTCAGCAAAGATACGAGCTATCAGTTCTATTTTGCCACCTGCTGCATTACTCATTGCACTCACTGCTGTGGCTGTTACATTCTGGAGGATGTTAGGATCAAGACCTTGTGATGCTTCTGATACACCACTTCTTTTTGCTTGTACACCATCTAGGTATTCCAACATAGGAAAAGATTGTGCAGCACTAGACTGTACTGATAATGGCACTAATGCATTTGGATTTTTAATACGAATAACTCCACCTGCTGTAGATGTAAGTAAGTCATCTATATTAACCTGACCTTCTACTGCACCCACTCTGTAGTTGTTTGTAAGATATAGGTTGTCAAGCATTTGTCTAGTAATTGTAGACTTAATTAATTGTAAGTCTACTGCTCTATCTGCTAATGACTGACCAAAGAATTTGTGTGGTATTGGTAGTGGGCAAACACTATGGAAAGGTATGTAGTCACATTCCTCACTCATTAATACTTTATTACTTGCATAACAAACTCTGTGCAGCTCTGCTACTCCATCACCATCAAGGTCTGTTCTAACATAACATTCGTAGTATTCAACCAACTCCATTGACTCATCATTTGAGTCATTAGTATTAAAAGGTTGCTCACCTGCACCAAATCTTGCAACTCTCTCTGGAGTAAAGTCTAAAGTATCACCAGTTTGCAATGTACGAACAACTTCTGGATCATATCCCATTGCTATTAAATCTGAACGAGTCACTAAACTTCTTTGAGCAACAAAATCAGCTTCCTCAATTGTCACTGCTCTTTTATCAATTAAAAATTCTTCTGGAGCTACATTCTCTATTTTTATTTTAGAGTAATCTTTTGTGCGTTTACATTTTACATTGTAGTAAACATTAATAATTGGAGGTGTCTCCATCATCATTGGCATACCCATTTCATCCATCATAGGTTGCCCCATTTCATCTACTGCTGGTTGTGGGTCTTGTTCTATAACTTCTTCATATTCTTCTTGCTCAACAATTTCTACTTCCTCGTCTTGCATGATCATGGTTAGCTCATCTTCAGTAAGCATCTCATATTTTTCTTTTGTTGTATCTTTCTTGTCATCCCAATATGCTTTTACTACACCTACCTTCTGGCATAATGCATCCCAAAACCAAGAGTTCATAACTTCAAAGCCATTATTGTCTTTATAGAATACATGGTTAGCCATCATGGTAGCTTGTTCTGCCATTTCAGCATCACCCTCATTTACTGGCTCAAACACAACAGCGTTATTAGATTGTGTAAACACTTTTAAGATAGATGGTAATGACCCATCAACTACTTCTGCCACTTCACCAGTGACTATCTGGCTACGACCTTCTACCTCATTGCCATAAGGTTCTCTCATATAGTATTCAAGAGCAGTCTGTCTTTCTTGCGAGGTTTCAGTTTCAATAAACCCTAAACTGTCATCAATATGTGACTCAACAATATTTAACATTTCTCTGTTGTCGTCAGAATCAGCGTTCATTTTTTTCTTATCGTATGCCATTTATACTATCCATGATTTGTTAATCTCTAGTGGTTGATTCCAAGATGAATCATCGTTACTCATTGCATCTACAACTGCACAAGTATATCGCCAAGCATCAGCACCATGACTGTATTCATCATGCAAAGGTGCTTGTGGTTCTTGCGTTGTTTGATTGATGCTTCTTCTATAATTCTTTAAACACTCTATTAATCTTTTTGTTTTATCCTGATCAAAGTAAGCTCTCTCAAATGTCATCCTTGCTAACTTAATACCAGTTTCTATATTTGCTTTAGGTATAACTTCTGTTTGCCAATTAAGTCGCTGCATAATTTCTTCTGCTGATGTTCCATACTTAAAGTCTTTGTTCCTAGCATCATGAGGTAGATACATCGTACCCCAGTTGTGTCCTAACTTCTTTAGTTGATCCGAGTAGCTATCTAAAGTCCTGTGATCATCTTCTATGTAATCTATGATCCTTATCTCGGACAAATTTCTTTGACATAAAATAATAGACATAGAATCATTCCATCCTAGATCCATAACTATGTGAGTCTTTAGTAAGGCATCTGGATGTACAGTAGTAATCCTTCCAGACTCTTGTGCTTGTCTTATCTCATTGTGATAGATAGCACCATCAGCAGCAGCTTTAGTATCACCTTCCCAGATGTTTGCATAATCTTCAGCGTTATGATTTCTACAGCGTTCTCTTTCTATCTCCAACACCTTTGGAAAAAAAGGATTGTCAGTGTAATTAACCTTTTCTATTCTAGCGTTGTTAGGTTTATTAATAATAAATCTTTTGTAGGTATCATCTGTATCCATGTAAGGGTTAAATGTTACCCAGATCTCACTAGCAGGTTTCCTGATCGTAGGTATTAAGATGTCCCATGATCGTTTACTAATGTTCTGTGCTTCCTCACACCAGACTATATCAACTCCCTCAAAGGATTTAATACTTTCTACTGTATTTGTAGCAAGTCCTGCAAAGTTAAACTCTGTTCCATTCTTACCTCGTATAGCGTTCTCTACAACTTCGTAGAACTCACCTAGACCTAATGCTTGTATCTGATCTTTTAGCAGCGTGTGCACTGATTGCTTAATAGACTTCTGGACTTCCCTAGTACATAAAACTCTTAATGGTTTTTCTGTACCCATCATTAGTAAAGCTCTTGCATAACTCCAAGACTTACCTGACCCTCTCCCACCATAAGCTACCTTATATCGGTGTGGTTCAAATAAAAACTTTAGCTTACTCGGAAACTTTTGGGTCGGCTGCATCTACAAATTCAATCTTTAAGTTAGATTGTAATGATCCATCACTACTAATGATGTCTGTCTGACTTTGAACCTTGCCTTCTGCTCTATCCATAACCTCTCGGATCGCAGCAACATCTCCCTCTTTAGCTTTAGTAAGTAAAGCCATAATAACTTTGTTAGCTTCCTCACCATCTTCCTGCATAAGTCTGCGTTTAAGTGTGTCATTTAATACTCTGGACTTTCTAGCTCCATTCTTATTGCCTTTGTTAACAATAGCAGCTTTCTTTTGAGCTAACTTTAATTGTTCTTCTCTATCCATCTAAAACTCCACTGGATAAGTTATTGATTTTAATGAAAGGTAAACATATTTTAATAGCTTTTAAATTTCCATCACAAGCATCATCAACTATTTGTTTAGCAACTTTATATATTTGTTTTGTACTCATATTCCATAAAGTCTTTCTATATCTTTTATAGTTTTTATAATCTATTACTATCCTGCTAGTTGGATAACCTTTAATTGCTTTATTCTTTAGCTTACTTATACCTATCTCTTGTATTAAAAATTCTTCTAGCTCTAATGCTTGAGCTTCAGATATATTTTTATCTATAATCTTTACAGTGTGATTGTCATAATCTCTTTTTGTGTAAGCTCTATCGTTTTTACCTTTGCCTACATAAATAGGTTGATTATTTTTTAAGTGTATATATGTATAGTATTCCATTGTTATGCAACTCCGTTATGGGTCATTGCTCCTTAAAAGTTTTTAAGATAGTTAAACATTATCCTTTTATTGTAATCGTCTTTCATAGCTTCTGCTGTTACATCGCCACCAAACATATTCCCTAATAATCCTTCTACAGAATAAGTTGTGTTGTATGGGTCTGTGACAATGTTAGCATTAATATTATTATTATTGTAGCCAAGTCTTTTAATTAATTCGTCATTAGCTGTTTTAGTTATGCCACCAGTAAAGTTTCCAGCATTAGCATTTATAGATTTTTGATATTCATCCATAAACCCAGACAAGTTTATATTGTCATTACCCATTGAAAGACCTGCTCTTGGATTTATTCTGTTCTGTTCGTTTGTTGGTTGATATGATCCACCGACCATAGCATCAAAATAGCTGTTACCTAAATTAGTTCTGTTTGCAAAATTTGCACTTACTGTAGGGTCAAGTAAATTTGCACCTAATTCTAGCTCACCACTGTTTGGATACATATCGTAAATGTTTATTTTTTTATATCTATCATTCATTTTTATTGTCCATAATTTACCATTTCTTACAAGACCAATATCCTGCACTTAATTTACTTTTCTTTTCATCACATTTATGTCTGGCTCTAAATGATTTTCTTTTAGCTGGTTGATCTTTTTTAATTGTCATATTAGCATCACCAAAACGAACTAATTTTACTTTATTTCCTTCTTTAGCTAATACAGCAAACTTTTTAGTTTTAGTTCTAGCTCGTTTAGGTTTATTGTAACCAGAGAATTTTTCACCCCTGTAATCAATAGCCATTATGCTCTAGCTTTAGCTTTTTTAGATAAGTCTTTAAAATGTACTAATTTTTGTGATGTTGGAGTATGGTTTTTGTTTGTATGCAAAGTGCCGTTAGCCATTTTGTGTGTGTTGCCTTTCCACAACTTACCATCTTTAGTGTAATGTTTTACATTTTTCATAGTTTATCCTATTGCATATTTTTTAGCAGTCTTGGCAGCTTTTTTAAAATTTGCTGCTGTTGGTGCTCCCTTACTACCAACTTTTGCCATTTTTTCTACTTTAACTTTTGGATTTTTTTTCTTTGCTATTTTTTGTCTTTTAATCCTTTCTTGTTTAGCATGGATGTTGTCATAAAGACCTCGTTTCTTATTCATACACAATCCCCTACAGACTCAAACCATCTGCGTAATTCTTCAAGTTTGTTATTTAATACTTTTTCGGTGGTTTCTTTCCTCTTTTCATTTTCATTCTTATTCTCCTTGTTAAGCATTTTCAACTTGCGTACATTTCTGTATTCGTAAGCACCCCAGATCAATAATAAAATACTCAAAATATGTTTTGTTTTTAGAGTCATCTATTTTCATATCTTCGTACCACTCTACTCCAAAATGACATCCTACAAATAAATGATATGACCACATAATTTTATCCTATTGGTTTTTTGTTAGCTTTAGCGTATGCAATAGCAATAGCTTGATTTTTTGTTTTTCCTGCTTTGATTTCTTTCTTTATGTTTCTAGCAATAACATCTTTTGATTTTCCTAATTCTAAAGGCATATTTTTTCCACATAAAAAAAATGCCACCGATTAAAGTGGCATTACAAAGGAGCTTAAACAAATTCTAGACGAACCTGTCCTAGCTCTCCGATTTTACTACAAAATGCTCTGTAATACAAGCTATTAATCCAAACAACCCAATTGCTGCAAAGACATCAAATAAAAATTCCATTATGCCACCTCCTTTGTGTCAAAAATTAATTTCTAGCAATCTTATCTTTATTAATCCTACTAATTCCTCTGGTTTTACATCTAACACTTTAAAGTCATAACCAGTGTTATAGTAAACTCGTCTAGTTTTAGCAGCAATAATGATGTCGCCTTTGCTAATACTAGCAAGACCTTGCTCTGGATTATCTATAACAATATCAATTTGAGGATGGTTGTAACGATCAATATCTGCATTACCAAGAGCTACTACTTCAGCTAAACCATCGGCTTCAAAGTCAGCAACATGGTCATAGTCATGTATTAAAATGTCTTCGTTTAAATGTCTAGCGTGTCTTGCAACAGCATCGTGACCTTTTTCGTTAATTAAATCTACTTCTGCATCTGTTAAGCTAATTTGTAAAATGTGATATTTCATGGTCAATCTCCTTTGTTGTTTATTTAACCTACAAATTCATTATCCTCCTTTTAAATAAATATGCAAGTCATTTGCAGATTAATTACAACTTTATTGATTTATTCTACTTATCACGAAAGATCAACAATTTTGGAGGTATATCTACCATTCTTTTCTTTCTTCCACCCTTCTACTAAAATAGTCCACCCTGCATCTCGTAGGAAAGGTAAGGCAGGACTTTCTGTAATTTTCTTTACCCTAGCACTAATGTTGCTATAGCTTGTTACTTGAATGGCTATGGTGTCACCTTTGTGTATTGCAAGGATGTCAATTATGCCAAACAAGTCATGGCGAGTTTTAGAAAAAAAATTGTAGTGTTCAGTTACGGAATGTAAATCGCAGTTTTCTTTTCTTAACCTAGCTAAAGTTCTTTGGGTAGGACTAGTCTTTGCCATTGTCTTTTTCTAGTAAGTTTCCGTAACCATCATCTTTGCTTTTTTCTTCTGGGTCTACTTTCTTTTTTTTAAAAATTTTATCCCAGTTTGCTTCTACTAATTTTGTGTTTTCGTTTCTACGACCTGATCCTTTACCCATCACAATCCCTCCTTGCTTTACATACTTTATGTTTATCATAATATCTTACGCTGTTGTTTTTCATGTCTATATTTTTAATTTGCGTTCCTTCTGGCAAATAAATATATTCTTTTTGCAGACATTTGTATTCCATTTCAACTTTGTTTGGATCTGGATAATGCAAATCTACATATAATTTGGCTTCTTGGCAGCTATTAAATGACCCAACATATTGCCAATCGGTTAAAGGTTCTGGTGCTAAATTAATTACCATTACAAATGCAAACTCAATCATAATTATTCCTCCAATTTATTAAGTACCCATTCTAAAAGTTCTGCTTCAGTTCCATACTTCTCTTGCCAAGTCTTTGGTGCATGATGAAATCCATCTTGACCCTGATGATGTTCCCAACAAAGTGGCAGCACCATGTAGTGACTGTTTTTTTGACCTGCTCCCATACCTTGTCGGATATGATGACAATTTGCTGGTGGTAAGTCGTCAATCTCATAATGCTTTCTACAAATAACACAACCAAAATTACTAATTTTGTTGAGCCAATTTTTTTCATCTTTAGTCTTTGATTTCTTCTTCGCCAAGTTTAAAACCATATCCTCTCGCAAACTCTTTAACTTTTTCTAGATACTCGTTAAATTGTTTTACATTTAATTTAGTAGTGCTACCAATAGTTATTACCTTTAAATTTTTTATTTGTTTTTCTTCAGATAATAATTTATATAGTAACACCTCATGCATCTCATCTTTAGACTTTAATCCAAAATAGTCTGCCAACTCTGCCACCAAGTTCCAATAGTAAGCGTTAGCATCTAATGATCTTGTAGACTTGTATGGCTTGACTGTCACTGACCACAGTTTGTCTTGATCTAATTCTTTTAGCTTACCAACTAACCCATCTAGATTATTTTTATTTAATGTAAATTTCATACAGCACCTGTCATTTTTTTAATTAATCCTTGTAACTTTTCAGATATTTCTTTTCTTTTTTCTGGACTTAAAGGTTTATATGGTAATTTTTTTGTTGGCATCGCATCTAACTTTTTTTGTCTACAAAGTAATATGATGTCATAAGGGGTTGGAGCTTTGTTGCTGCTAGTAGTCCAGCTATCAAATGACTTGCTAACAACTGACATATCATAGCTCTGTAACTTCATCCACCATACCCTTAATAAGTTTTGATCTGCATGAGTCCTATTGTAAATATCAAAGACTGTGTTTAGCATTTCTTTAAATTTAATTTTGTCATCGTTATTCAAAATGTTACCTCCTCTGTAGGTTCATCTAACCATCTTTTTTGATTTATGTAGGTAGTAGGGTTTGGTATATAAGTCCCATTGTCTTTAAACCATTGCTTACTTTGTTTTTGCCAAGTTAAAGTTTTGATAACATCTTCAACATTTGGTTTGTGTTTTATCCATGCTTCTTCAGCTTTACCTTTACCAACTTTTCTTGGGTAAGTATTCCAAAACAAATCAAACCCATTGTCTACCTCTACTCTTACTCTACTCTTACTCTTACTCTCCTCTACTCTAGGCAACCGACTCGGCAACACTTCGGCAACATCTTGTAAAACAAATGATGCCAACTGATCTAACTGTTTGTTAATAAAAGATTTATCTTTTCTCAACCTAAAAGATATTTCATTGATTGATGGTAGATTGCCTTCATTTTCTGAAGCCAATAGCCACAGCTCTATTAAAGTTGCTTTGTTGCTATCAGTTAAATTGCTCCAATCAAAATCATCTAGTAATTTTCTGTAAAGTTTGATCCAAATAACATTTCTATCTGCCCTCAATGGTGGTTGAAACTCTTTCCAATTTTTTATTCTATACATCACATCTCCTTTGTTTTTGTTTTAAACCACTTCTGCCTTACAGGTCATTACAATTTTTCTTTTTCTAGTTGGCTTGTAAGTTCCTAGCTTTGCCTGTAAAACAATAGACCTAACCTTTGGTAACTCTTTGTCAGGATTTTTTTTGTACTGATATACCATTTGGTGTGTGCACTCTAATGCTTCTGCTAATGCCTTTGCATCACCATCTAATAATTTAATTGCTTCATTGTAAGTCATTTGTTTTCCTTTAAAGTGTACTCGGCAAAAGTTACCTTTTTACCAAATTTATTTGTTCCTATTTTTTGTAAGGTTTCTATATCGTAACCTTGATTTCTTAAATCGTTAATTCTAGATGCCAATCTTTCAACACCAAATTTTTCTCTGGCAATACGAGTATTAATTTTTTTAGGTGTTTTACTAAACCAACTCTTACTTTTTAAATGATCTAAAATCATTTCCTTTTGTGAGGTAGACATATTGCAACTCCTTTGTTAATTAATAAATAAAAAATATACATCCAACATAATATAGATACAGCTCCCATCATAATGAGAGCTAGACCTAACACTACGCTAAAAAGGGATGTCATTTTCTAAAGTCTCAAAACTATCAGCTTGTTTAGGACTAGAATTTTGTTTTGCTTCTCCCTGATAAAATACTTTTGTATTTCCAAGAATAACTCCACGAGTGCCAGACTCTCTTTCCTCTTGTGTAGTTGATTGAGTAACCATACCATTGTTGTCATATTGGTCTTTGTTTTCTGTATCTACAAAAGCCGTAATGTTTAGGTATGTACCCTTTTTACCTTTGACAAGTTTTGCCTTATCAATTTTTGTTACATCAATACTTGCACTAATTCCTACAACTGCCATATTATTTCTCCTTATTAAAATTAAAAACAGGTTTCCTCTTATAGCGAGGTGGCTCTTTATCTTCTGCTACATAATCTAAAAATTCTTTTGCTTTAGGTATGTACCAGTCAATAAATTCTTGATCGTATTGCACCAACTCCGTATGTAATTCCTCTGGAGTCCATACAACAAAGTGTGCTGCAACTGCATTTTTATATCCATTTGCTTGTGCTACTAACATTTGTATCTGCATTTGTACCCAATACCTATCAGGGATAGTCGGATAAATTTTTTGGGAAAATGGACATTTTATTTCTACAGGTATGCCATTTAAAATCGCATCGGCTGATGCCCCAATAGGTAAGTCTGGATGCACTAATAACTTGTTACCATTCTCACAAATGTCATTCATATTTTTTTCAAAAGCTCTCAAAGCATTTTCTTCGTTAGCTAATCCGTATGCAGTCATGATATTTCCAGAGAAAGGTTTTTCTCGGAAAGTTTTCTCTCTCCATAGCTTTTGCCTTTCATAGACTGCACCCCATGCTTGAGATGCAGTTATGATATTGTGCCTACGATTATCTTTAAGATGCTCGGAGGTCATTTGCAAAGTCCCTTAATTCAGTTTGTTGAATATCTGGCAGCTCAAAGAATGCTTGTTTAAGTTCACCATCTTGATGAGCTTTCTCTAAAGTTTCTTTTGCTTTCTTTAATTCAGCTTGTGTAGATGGCTTGTTAACATCTCTGTTGTCTTTGCTGTCTGGATCATTTGTTGAGTCATCTAATAAAAGTAAATGCCCTAAAGCATATTTTTTTGCATACGAGCTACTAGAGCCAAAACTTTGTGCTATATCCATACCCTTGCGAGTTGGATTGATACCTGCCTGTGCTTTTACGCTAATAGCATTATCTCCTATCTGAAACACTGCTGTGGCTTCTACATACATATAATTGCCAACTTCCTTAACTTCGTCAGTCAATAATAAAAGTGCATTGTGTTTAGCTAGTAAAGGTTTTACTGCTTCTAATATACCTTCTGCATTTCGATAATTGTACTTACCATAATCGTTAAAGTGATTTTTTGGTGCTTTTAGTTCTTGCTGAATTGCCATAAGTTCTTTCATTTATATCTCCTTTGTTTGTGATGCCATAACTAATTCTTGGTAGGCATCTGGGTTAAGTTCTTTGATCATACCTAGAACTGAATTTGCTCCAGAGTCTAGTACGATTTCTGCAAAATTACTAATTGCAAAATGTTGGTTAGCTTCTTCCATTATTTTTTGTTGCATTTTAATATCTCCTTTGTTATTAATATCTTTCATCCCAAACTCCAGTTTCTTTATCGTAGATCCAGTTGTCAGGATTTTCTTCGTATTCACGAGCTTCTTCTTCTGCATCTCGTCTTTCTTCAGCAGCATTGATTGCATCTTGTGCAATTGCATCCCATTCTATTCTGCCAAGATATTCAGCAATCTGATATGAAGTAAGTTGATCTTCAACAGCTTCAAGCCAAGTTTCCTGTAGTCTGTCAGCTACTGGATATTTAGCGTTGAACTCTGCTGTCTCATAAGTATAGTCATCTGCTAGTTCAGCTACGATGTCTAGTCCGATTAGTTTAGTGATTGAATTTTTGTCTGTTAGTATCATTTTAAATCTCCTTTGTTGTTTATAACTTAATTATACAGATATGCAAACCATTTGCAACACTTATTTGCACAAATAATTTAATTAATATATTATCTGCATATAGTGTTATTTCACACTTACAAAGGAGTTGTTATGAGAATTGTTTTATTGATGTTATTAAGTGGTAGTTTGAATGCAGAAAGTGTTTGGACTGATGATGGGTCATTAGTTATTATTGATGCACCAGACTCTATAGTTTATGTAGACAATGAAGGTTCAATAAACTATGCTGCTGAAGTATCTAATGAAGATACTACATTTGTATATGGAGAAGATAAACTGACAGTTTGTCAACCAACTGCTAACGGAAGTATTTGTTATTAACTAGGGGGAGGATAGGGGAGGAAACTCCCTTGTTCTTTTTAAATTTGGAGATATAAATGGTAGATAATATTAATCCTGATCATTACAAACAAGGTGGCATTGAAACAATAGAATATATGAAAGCCAAAATGAGTAAGGATGAGTTTTATGGATACATTAAAGGCAATGCTTTAAAGTATATTAGCCGAGAAGGTTTAAAGTCTGAAAAAATTATAGACAAAATTGATGACTGTAAAAAAGCAATATGGTATCTTGAGCAAATGATTAAAGTGCACCAAACAGACTTAAAAGTTTTGGAAGTTAAAGCCAAAGAAGATGTATGGATAGACGATCCATTGCTTGATGAAGATTAATTTAAACAAACCACACCCTTGCCATGTATGCAAAAAAGAAGGCAAATTTTTTTACAAAAAATGGTGGTGTGGGCATGACAAATATTTAAAAGGAGTTTGTAATGACAAATGGAAAAGAGACACTAAAGAAAAATAAAAACGAATGGAAGGAACATAAATTTGTTTGGGAGGGTTATACATATTTTATAATGAGCAAGGGAAATGAATTTCATATAGTTCATGAACCGACAGGAAAGATTGTTACAAAGGGAGAATTATGAAATACGAAAAATTAAAAAATCAAACTAATCTACATTGGTATGATTTAAAAGATGGTAGGAAATTACAAAGGTTTCAAATATCAGAAATGATTTATGCATTGTTTGATGGAGGAAAAGAATTGACTATTCAAGATGTAGCAGAAGATGTTGGAATAGAAGAAACTACATCAGCTCATATTATTAGAAGTTTATGTATTAAAGATTTATTAGTCAGAAGAAAAACTCAAAGAAACACTGTATATTCCAAGAAGATTGATTGTGCATTGGCTACAATGTTTTACCCAAAAGAAATATTAGATAATTTCAAAGTTAAAAGTAAAAAATCTCATAAAATGGATGATGGGAAAAATGTATCATATCCACAAGTTACCCCTCATATGTATGGATGTGTAAACACTATTTATGAAGGTGGTGAGTGAGAATTAGTCGGCTTATGAACATACTAGACGATTGGTCTAGATGGATGAAAGTAGATAAACATGGATTAGGTTATCCAAGTAGTACCAGTTATTTTTCTACTGGTGGCGAGTCTACTTCAGAAGTGTTTGAGGATATGGTATCTAAAACTGATATGAATAATATTAAGATTGTTGATGCTGTTATTGATGGTCTTGATAAAAATCAAAAGTCTGCAATTTATTATCGGTTTCTTGGAGGAAAAAAACCTATGTTTTATGAAAAAAATTTAGATCTTGCTTTTGATAATTTACTAACTGTTACTAGTAAAAGAATCTATGCCTAATTAGTTATTGCAAATTAGTTGCACATTTATAAATATAAATGTATACTTCTTATGTAAACAACAAAGGAGAATTAAAATGGCAACACCAAACTACAGTAAGTATTTAAAAGACATAGTAAACAAAAAAGGTAAACTAGCTAAATGTTTTAGCGTATTTCATGACTATAGCATTGGCAATCAAATTTTAGCAATGATACAGCTAGAAGAAAGAAATAAAGATCTATCACCGATAGCACCTTATAAAAAATGGTTATCTTTAGGTAGACAAGTTAAAAAAGGTTCTAAAGCATTAGAGCTTTTAATTCCAGTTATTTATAAGAAAAAAGATGCAAATGGTAAAGTGTTATTAGATAGCAATGGTAAAGAAAAAACTGGGACTGCATTTTCTTTAAAAAATCGTTGGTTTACTTTAGACCAAACTGAACCATTAGAAGGTGCAGAAGAATTTAAACAAGAAGAAAAAAATGCTACTTGGGATGCCCAAACTGCTCTTAATAATTTATTAATTATTGAAGAAAAATTTCAATATGCTTCTGGAAATTGTCAGGGTTATGCAAAAGAAGGATTTATTGCTATTAACCCTATAGCACAATATCCACACAAAACTAGGTTTCATGAAATTGCACATAATGTTTTAGGTCATTGTTCTGAAGGTACTATGTCAGATGACGATAGAACACCAAAAGACATTAAAGAAGTAGAAGCAGAGTCAGTAGCATATATTCTTTGTCAGGTGCTAGGATTATCTGGTGCAGAGGACTCTAGAGGTTATGTTCAGCACTGGCTATTAGATCAAGAAATTTCAGATCAGTCTGCTGCTAAAATATTTTCTACAGCAGATAAAATTTTAAAAGCAGGGCAAATAGGAGTTTAATACTCCTATTTGTTTGTTGCTCTTATAATCCCATTTTTAAGTTTAGCATCTGGAAATACTTTTTTAACTAAATCTAAATAGTCAGCAGCTTTTTTGTTTTGCTGAAATCCTTTTGATGTAGCTTTGCCTATACCATCACCCTTACCTTGATACACACTAATAAATACCTCACCATCTTTTCTAACTGCATCTTTAGCTTGATTTAATACTTTGAGTTGATTGGCTTCATCTTTAATAACATTAAGTACATTATTTATTGTAGCTGTGTCAGCATTACCGCCAGAGACTGCATTAACAACATTAGCGTTATGAGCTTTAGTTCTATTAAATGGATCGTAGACTAAATTAGTAGCATCAGATTTTTGTAACAACTCATCAGCGTTATTAAATCTACCACCACCTATATCAATATTAACACTGCCTTTTTTAAATACACCTTCCTTGTTTAGCTGTGTAAATGCAGCAGGAAGTTTAGAGCTATTTATAGAAGTGTCTGCTGATGTAATTGCTTGTACAGGTTCATCCCATACAGAGCTAGTATTTTTCTTTAGTAATCCACCTGACTTTGTAGGGTTGCTTGTAGTTGGGTTTGAGAAAGTTTCTAATAAACCTTGCTGTCTTAATTTTTCTTGTTTAACTCTTTGTTCAAATTTTGGCATAACACTATCTAACCATTCTTGATCAAATTTTTGTGTTGGATATCCTCTTTCTACAGCATAAGCATCACCACTTGTAGGTTTGCCTAAACTTCTTCTATTTTTGTAAAATTCAGGAAATAGTTCAGAGTGTGGCATTTGCACTTGCATTTCACCAACTTGCGTACCACCAATATGAGTATTGTAAGTTGGATGTGGCATATTTGGATTTGTAATAATCATATTGTCAGGATCTATTTTTCCAACTCTATATGCTGACATCATGTTAGGTGTATTAATTAAATTTGGATCTGTAATTGCTTTTTTAATTGGTGCTATTTCAGGAAAACCCATATTTTGAAATTTAGCTTGGCTACCTATTTCGTTAAATTGAGTTCGTAATGCACCACCTCCATCTCCTGATAATTGAGCTCTTGCTTGAGGATGATTGATACCTAACCATTCAGGTCTAACTTTTCTTAATGCATCATCAAATTCTTTAATTGATTTTTTGGGTAAATCAATAGATTTAATTTCTTGTAAAAATCCATCGGTTAACATAGTGTTAAATCTTAAAGAGTCATGACCTGCTGTTGTGTATATGGTTGCAGGATTGTATCCTTCGTCTAATAAACCTTTTGCTTTGTTAGTTATTGTTGTAACTTGACCTTTGTTTGATGCCCAAATGTTGTCATTTATATCACCAAACCTAGCACCTCCATGTAAAGGCACTCCGTTTATTAACGGAACTCCATCTATTTCAGTTAAAATTCCTACATTAGACCTATCGCCTTTTGTAGTTACACCTGCTAATTTTTGATTATATAAATCTTCAGGTGTAATTATCTTTGGTGTTTTTGTATTTTCAAATGGGACAATAACCGAAGTCATGTCATCAATTGGTCTTAATTTTGTAGTATCTACAATTATAGATTTACCACTAGCTAAACTTGGAGTTGTTAATGGATGTATAAATCCTTCCTTAACTGCATCCGTTCTTGTCATTTTGTTTTTTACATTAGATATTACTTTTTTACCTTTTTTTATGACTGGTTTTGCAACCTTACCTATAATTTTAGTTGGATCTACAACACTAGCTATTAATCCTAAACCACCTAACCCAACATCTTTATAATTATTTTTAGCAACACCTCTACCTGCCATCCTTCCCATATCTTCAGTAAATGGTATGCCAAGTAAATCCATTATTCCAAAATTACCTTTACTACCTGCAATAGATTTTGCGGCTGGTGTAGATACATACTTGTCTAAAAAGCCGTAAACATTTTCTTGAGCAGACATATTTCTTGCAGTTCTTGGTTCAAATGCATGATCTAGATATGGCTTTCTGTTTAAAGCTCTTTCCAGTTCAGACTGCATAGCAATTCTTTCTATTTCGTCTAGTCTCATCTTTTGTTCCAAATAAATGTAAGCCAATATTTCAATTTATTTACCCTTTCTTGTTGTTGTGGTTTATCTATTTTTTTTAAGAACTTCTGTCTAAACGCTAAAGTTTTTTTAGATAAATTTAATGCTTCACAATAAACCATGTAGTCTTTGCTGCAATTATGTGTTTCAGTGCCATCTGGAAGTGTCATGTGCTTCGTGGTGCGACTTTTATTTGTATTTGATACAAAGAGGTCTTGGTTAATCATCTAGGTCTTGTACATTCATATGTATGCTATCTACAATCATTTCAATTGAACTGCCATCAGATAAATGTATGATCAGCTCGGATTCACCCTGTACAACATCTACTGCATCTATGGTTTTATCTGCCATGTGTAATGCTATTAGTTGTACATCCATTTCTATTTTCCTTATATGGGTATAGCCGACTCTGATTGTATTTTTTCTATTGGTTTTTTTCCTTTTGACCACTTCCCACAATCTTGGCATTGAAATCTTTGGTACTTGTTTGTCAGAGATATTTGCACTCCTCTTTTTTGTAAATTATAACTTCCACAATTTGGACAACACATTTCTTTAGTTTCTAAATTATGATTTGGATGTACAGTAATCCATCCATGAAGTTTGTAGTAAACTTCTTCTGTAATTTTAACATCGTTAATGTTGTACTTTTTCATTAACTTCCATGCTTTAGGATTTTTTGCCATACAATCAATCCATAGTGGCATCCCTTCATGGCTAACTTTTTTTCCTACATTTAACAAATTAGCAACATAATCTAGTTTATTACTTGCAAATCTAAACTTGTTTCTAGTTGTTGTGAGTAGATCAATATCTTTGTAAGGACTTGGTGGTGGTAGTTTGTGTATTAAAAATTCTTTGTTTAATGTAGGCATATCAAATCTTTTGCCATTGTAAGTTATGACAGCATCAGCTTTATTAATTAACTCATGTATTTCTTTAATCATTTTTGCTGGTGTTGTGTCATAAACACTAGAAAAAAATATCTTTTTTTTATCTAACCACTTTGCTGCCCAACACAAAACTGTTGATGATTCTATAAGTTGATTTAAGCTAATGTTTTGCTGAAACAACCCCCAATGAAATCCTGTGTGTGGACTTGTTTCTATATCCAAAACTAATATTTTCATATAATGTATATTACCAATAAGTAACTTGTAAATAATAACAAACAAATACCAAACATAGCTAGTAATGTTTTTAACATTCTTTTATGTTTAAGAAGCATTATTGCGAATAAATCATTGTTCCTTTTTTATTAATAATTAACGCTTTTTTCCTAGCACTCTTTCCATTTTCTGGAAAAGCGATATGAACCCATTTATCAAACTCCAAAATAATCTGGTCATACAAAATATCAGACCTAAAAATAGCATCCACAATGTCATCAGGGTCACCGAACTTCGGGCAAGTAAAATCGACAGCCAGTCCTCTAGTGTGTGCCGAAGTTGGTTTAGAACCCAGTAGTTCATTAAGAGCCAAACAACGATAGCCACTGCTAACAAGTATAGGATTATTATTAAGTAGTTCTCTAACATTTTCCATCTCCATTGCTGTTTTGTATAGATTGTCTAACACATTATCATTAGGTGTATTGTCTATCCCTTTTCTTGTTGCTGTCTCGCTAAAGGTTAATTCATCTAAATTAAAATTTGGTGATGCCCATGTCATGTAGCAATGCCTTTTAGCTTCTCATAGGTACGCAATCCAGACATTCCTAAAAGTGCAAAAGTTAATTCTAATAAAATTTCATTATCAATAGTAGGAATAGGAGTTGTTACACCATCTAATCCATCTAGGTAAACTGCAAAAGGATGTCCAACAAAAAGCCAAAACACACCTATGGCACATGACCAACCTATCATGGGTCGCCATCCAGAAACAAACAATGACCTATGTGCAGCTTCTACTTTATTAATTTCTGTTTGTGCCAATAATAATTCATTAGCATTTTTTACAAGAGATTTTTCTATTTCTCTTTTTGCTTTTTGATTAGCGTTTTTGTCAGGAACAACCCTATCTAAAACATTTCCAATTAATGGTAATAATGCTTGTATCATGATTCAATCCATCCATATAGTAAACAAAGTGCAATAGGTGTAATAGGTAGTGCTGCAAGTACAGCAAGTGTAATAATCACAGGTCTGCCAAATAATTTTTTTAAAGACTCCATTAGTTTATCCATTGTTTAAAAACGATAGTAACTAATGATGATATAAATGCAGCAATAGCCATACCTGCCCAAAAACCACCTTTGCCTTGATTAGCTAGTGCTAACATTTCTTTCATGTCTTTGTTTAATTCATCTTGGCTTTTTTGTAGCTGGTCTATCTGCTCTTTCATTCTTCCAAATTCTTCAGGGTTAATATCAGGCATTATTGTTTTTTCCTTAATAAACTTTCATATATTTCTTCTGGTTCATTCTGTAATAACCCAGCAGCTCTTATATTATCAAAAGGTGACATTTTAGTCATTGCATCTTTTACCATTCCAGATATATAACCTGCTTCATTTCTAATTGGTGTTGATTTATTAGTTTGTAAAGAATTTAATGTTCTTGCTAAATTAACTTTAAATGGTGTACTAGCTTGTAAGTGTGAACCTGCCATTAGCATAGGATCATGAGCCAACAATGCTAAACCATGTATAGGGTTGCTTCTACCAGAAACAAATTCTCTTTTTGTTACAACATCTAAAGCATTAATGTATCTTTGTGCTTCTCTGTTTAAATCTTTAGCTACATTTATTTGTTTTCCATCTATACCTAATCTTGTTGTAGATCTTTCTATTTCTTCTTTTAATATTCTAGCAACATATTTTTTTGCTTCGTCAGCAGCACTTAATGTTGTTTCTTTGCTGTATGCTTTTTTATTTAAAATAGAATATGTATTTGTTTTAATTTTTTGTGCATCTTTGACAGTAAAAACTTTGTCTTTGTTATCTTTTGCAAAACTTTCTATCACATTATCAAATGCTTTTAAATCTTTTCCTCCATCTACAGATTGTATATATTTTTGTCTTAACTTTTGTAATTCTGGGTCAGTAAAAATTCTATCTTTATTAATTTTTATTTTTTGATTTTGCTCTATAAAGTCATCTATATTTTTAGTTGCTAAAGCAGCATTGTCTTTTATTTTTTGGATGCCTTTAGGGTTTAAAGTTATATTGTCTCTATAAATAATTTCTACTGCATCATCATAGGCACTATTACCTCCATAAGTTTGCATTTTTACTTGTTGCTTTTGAGTAGGTTTAATACCTGTTCTTAAAAGATTTTGTTTAATAGCTTCGGTTCTAGTTTGATCACCCATTAAAGTTTTAGGTATTTTTGATCCTATATATGAAGTAATATTAGATATTTCATCTCCTACAACCCTTCCTGTTGTAGATATTCCAGACTGAACTTTAGGTACAGGATTTAGTGCGTTAATTATTTTTTCCTTTCTAGTATCACCTGCCATTCTTCCTGTTATTTGAGCAGGAGCACCTACAACTGGTTTTAATCTACTTAATGAAGCTAATTGATTTAACGGTGCAAGAGCAGGTACATTTTCATCAAACTTTTGTCTATAATTTTGTCCTTTTTTAGTAATGTCTGGTTTGAAAAAATTAGATGCTGCAACTCTATCCAAAAAAGGTGTTATTTCTCTGTCGCCCATATTAAAAGGAAAGTATGGACTGCTTGTAAATATATCAGTAACATATCCTCCAGTAGCAGAACCTAATGCTCCAATATCTCCTGCTATGCTTTTACCTGCTTCATATGTCGCATACAATGGATTTATATTTTCATATTCTAATTCTTGTGCAGTCACATCTTCTTTATATGGTCTGCCAACACCACCACCACCTAAAATTTTAGTTAATTTGTTTAGACCTTTTTGTGTTGTTGTTAGCTCTCTTGAGATGCGATTGTCAGGAGCTTCAAACCTTGCTAAAGGTATAGATGGATCTAACGAATTAGATTCATTAATAAACTCACTTAAAGTTTTTTTTGAATTTACTGGTATTGGCTCAAGATTAATTGATTCTGATTCCTTTAACCATTCAGAAAGGTTTGCCATTATAAATTTTCCTCTATCTTATATCCTCTTTGTATTAATGCTTTTTCTATTTGTTTTCCTGTTGTGCTGTTTGGATCTTTTAAATACATATCAACAAATTCTTTATCTTCTGGTTTAGGATTTTCTAAACTAAATGTTACTTGTTCATCTTTAGGTCTTTTGGATTCTGTGTCAGCACCAATCCTAAACTTTTCAAATAATTTTCTTGTTTTAGGTGATAGTTTGTTTACAAAAGGATTTCTTTTAGCTAATTTTTCACCTACAGAAGATTCATATTGTAGTGCTAATGATTCTAATTGACCTGCCATTAATTCGTGAGCTGTTTCAATTACACCTAACAATTGATCTGGAGTGTTTGCTCTATCAAAAGATTCTGCTAATTCTTGTCGTTCTTGCATAGAGCCACCTGCTTGTACTACTGAAACTAAAACTTCATCAGCAACAATTTGTTTAGCAAAATCAAAGTTGGTTACATCTGGGTCACCAAATTCTTTTGATAATTGTTGTTTTACAGCGTTGATTTTTCTTACATCACTATTATTTAAAGCTATAGACCATTCTCTCATTGACTCTAAATGAGCCATTGCAGTATTTAATGATCTAGTTTTTCTGCCTTCTACACCAGTTGAAAAGTTTTTGAGTGCTATTTCTCTTGATTTAAATTCTGTTCTATTAAGAATAGCTTGTAGTCTTGCATCTGCTGGATCTCCTCCTGCTTCTTTTATTAGTTCAGTAGCACGATTAATTATCTTTCTTCTGTCTGAAGTAGCCGACTTACCTCTACCCATAGGTGGTAATTTTCCATCTAAAACAAATCCTGCTGCTGCTAATTCTATTGCTTCATCTGTAAACTCAACATGATCAGGTAGTATTTCTTTAGGTGAGCGATTAACCTCTTTATATTTATTAGTTTTATCGTCAAACTCTTGTACAACTTTTTCTAAATAATCATCAGAAGTATCATCTGGAGTACCTGCATCATTAAGCATTTCTATAGTTCTGCTTGTAGGTGCTTTTATTTTTGTAGGAGTTAATAGTTTTTTTGTATATTCATTTACAGCAGCTAATTTTTGTTCATCAGGTGCATCTTTCAAATAAGCTAAATTAGAGTCTTTTGCTATCATTTCATCTATAACAGTTTGTATTTTATCTCTTTGACCTAAAATTCTTTGATTTTCTGCAATCTTTGTGTCCATTAAATACTTATCTGCTATTCCTTGAAATGGAGCTTGTGCAGCTTGATTAGCATTTAAGTATGCTTTACCAAGATAAGGTACAATACTTCCATAATCTTGATTTTTAGGTTGTGCAAAATAACTAGCTAATCCAGTCATGATGCCTGTGCCTATTGATCTTTTGTTTGCTGCTTCTATTGCTTCTGGAGTTATTAATTTTGCATCTAATAAACTTTGTGCTCTTGCATCTGGTGCAGCACCAAAGACATTCATATCTCCAAAATAATCAAATAAATTTATCATTGTTTTCCCCTATCGTGCCCTTAAAATGTATTCGCCACCAATGCCTGATGTTCCACCCTGACCTAATACATTTCCAGTCTGACCTCTCATTAGCATTGCTTGTTGATGTCTTAATCTTTCTTGTTGTTCTGGTGTGAGTGCATCTACTCCCATGCCTAATGCTAAACTACCTACATCTCTTTTTGTAGGCATATATGGCTCTATAAAACCTAATCCAAGATTGTCTAATAACCCAACATCATTGTTGGCTGCTTGTTCTAATCCTGTTTGAGTGTTTGCTGACATTGTATTTGTATTTAATAATCCTTCATTAATAGATGGTGTACCTAAAAAACCTCCAGTATTTTGCATTTGAGCTTGACCACCACTACCCATCATATTTCCTAAACTTCCTTCTGATGCAGTAAAGGTACTAGGGTCAATATCTATTGCATCCTGAATAGGATTAAAGCTACCAAAAATACTGCTACCTCCCCCAGCCAATGCTGCATTATTTGCAGCTTGTTCTAATCCTGTTTGTGCTAAATGAGATGGCATAGTTGATGCGGCAGTTGTTCCAACAGTTGTTGCTGGACTCATAGCACTACCAAATCCTGCTGTTGCTCCACCCATAACTGCTGTTTTAAGAGGATCTTGCCCTGTAGCATAACCAGCTAAAGCACCTACCCCTGCACCTACTAGTATTGGTTTAAGCATTATTTACCTCCTCCACTTGAAGTAGAAGTCTGATTAACTGGAGCTGGTGCTCCGTATGCTGCTGATAAATAAGACTCTAGCTTGTTGTAAGGTTTATTTTGTTCAAACTCAAATCTACCAATATCTGCATTTAAAATATCTTTAGCATACTGCTCTTGTGTCTGACCAACTTTAGCTAATTGATTTATATCTGTGTAATCTGCTGCTGCCATTTGTGGAGCTGATGCAATAGCTGCATCTTGTCTAGCTCTTTCAGCACCAAAGTTACTGTAAGCTAATTCTGCTGCTCTATTAGTTAAAGCATTTGCTAGGTTTTCTGATGCTTGTGATTCCATCTCACCCATAGCACCTGAACCATATCTACCAGAAGCTGCTGTTCTACTACCAATGTCTCTAATAGCTTTATTAAATTCATTGACAGCAGGTTTAGCTGCACTTGCCATCATTGCAGAAAAATATGGATTACCTGCTGATAGTCTGTCACCACTAATTGTGCTTAACTGTTGTGCTTGAGCTGCTGGTACTAATGGACTACCAGTTCTTGCTCTATCACCTGCTAAACCTAATGCTTCTGTTGTAGTTGCTGATGCTGGAACATAAGTTGCATCTGGGTAATATTCTGGGGAAGCATCTTCATAAAGATTTTGTGCTTCATCTAAACCATAGGTTATGTATGGCAAGATAGCAGGGTCAATATTTTGTGTAGTTTGAGTTGTCTGACCACCACCACCACCTTTATATTCTCGCAACCCAGTAACAGGATTTATTGTCCCTGATCCACCATGTGCTTTTAAAAGATTAGCTTCCCATGTATTAACATGAGCAAGTTCGGTATCACCCTCTCTGCCTAGTTTGCCTAAATCTTTAGCTAACCAGTTATATAACCATATTTTTAACTTAATCATTCTATTTTCAACTCCATTAATTGATATTTTGTTTCATAACCATATAACCTGTTCCATAACCTAGCTATACTGTCATATTTAGTAGACCCCTGTATTGCTGTACCACCATTTTGTTTGACCCAAGTTTTAAATTGCTCAAACCCTTTTTTTGTTACCATGCCACCTTCTTTTTTTGTACCGATATAAGTTATGTAACAAACTCTATCATGTGGGTACATAACCCATTGCACAGTCAATGCACAATAGCAAACATCATCTTTCATAAGTAAAAGAAGTTGTTGTTGTCCTTGTGCTACTGTAAGTTTAAGTGTGTCGCTGCAAAATTCTCCATCACCTTTTTCTAAAGCTCTATTTAATATTGGTTCAGCAAGATACCAAAATCTTTGCACTTGATTCGTAGGTACTACATAGAGTTTCATAAAATTTATCCAACAATGATATAGTCCAATTCTACATCACTATGACCATGATTTCTATGACCTATAACAAAACTGCCTTTGGCTTTAGTTTTGATATAAATGTGGTCTGTCTCTCCTGCTGCATTTTGACTTCTAGGTGAGAATAAAATAACAGAATCAAAACCTGCTCTTTCATTATTAACTGTAGTTTCTGTTCCAGATGTATTTAATATAACAGTTCCACTATTATTGGTTTTGCCGTTCATAGCGTTATTAACTACTTCTGCAACTGCTCTAGGGTCACCACCTTGATACGGAAGTGTACGATACATTCTAGGCATTATCTATTGCCTTGTGGTTTTACATCTACATCTACTGCCATAGCAGTTGTCCAGTTACCTGTAGGTTGCACATTGAATCTATGATACCTACCTGCACTTCTTAAATTACATCTACCCTCTTTTGTAGCAGGAACAAATGCACTAAATCCAATAGTATCATCTAGCTCTCTGCGACTAGCTACAGCTACTTGTGCTGTGCCATTATCTATTTGTGGTCTTGCTAATGTAGCTACAGAGTTATAACCAATTTCAACATCCGTTGTAATAAGTTGTGGTGTTATAGATGTTCCTGTAAAAGTTACTATTTTGCTACTTTTAGCACCTGCAAATAAAAATTTGCCACCTATAAACAATCTTGAATCTAATGATGCTCTCATCTCATCTATATCTGTATAACCTAAACTACTTACTAAAGTTTCTAATGTCTCTCCTAAAGTAGCAATAGTACCTACAACATCTGATGTGGTTTCAGCTCTTGACCATTTTTCTAGCTGCCAGTTGTAAATAAGTATTTTTCTGTTGCCATCTACATCTGCGTAATTCCATACTACAAGATTTTTAACTGGATCAACTGCTGCACTAATTGTATCTATTTTTGTTAAGTCAGCATTATCAAAGAAAAATCTATCTACTTTTTCTAACCCTATGTTTGTTACTGTTTGCCCATCTGTAGAATACCAACCATCATCTGACAAAAAGAAAGTAATGTTTCCATACCTAGCAACAGAGTTACCCTCTAAACAACCTAGTCCACTAGAAATGGTATCAAATTGCCAAAAAAGTGGGCTACCAACATAGGAGCAACGAATCACTGATTTTTCTAGTAACACAACACCAAACTCACCACCTGTTATTGCTTGAACATTACCACCATCAGGAATAATTTGAAAATCACTTTGGCTTGTAGCACCAGAAGTCCAATCTGTTTCATCATTAATATCTGACCATTGCACTTTATCAGGGTTAGAACCTGCTGCAAGATTTCCTGCAAAAACAAAATCACGAACAACAGCAATATCTTTAGCTACAGGAGCTGCTGCTGCTACATCTGCAAATGCAGAAGAAACACCTATTGTCCATGCTTGTATTTTAGAATTGTCATTACAAGCTAAAACTACATTTCCAAATTGCTCAAATCTCCATGTGCCATTACCACCATACCCACCTGATTTAGATACATCATTTAAGTTAAGAGTTGCAATATCTAATTTAAATAACTTTGTAGCACCACCTGCAAATACTTCTACATTAGCTCCAAATTTAGCTACAAATATATTGTTAATATCTTCACTGGCAGCGTTAGAAAAATCTTCTGCACTAGGAAAAGCACCATAACCAATACCCAAAGGATATACATTTTTTGCATCATTTAAACTACCTGCGTTTGCAGGTTGGTCTGGTAACCAGTCTGTAAATTGTAATCTTTTTGTTGTCATTTATTAATCCCTATTTAAGAGCCACTTCCTGTACCTGTTGCAATTAAACTAATGTATTGTAATGTTACTTGCCCGTTAGGATTACTTGTGCCACTTCCACTATAGTAACCACTACCTGTAATAGATTGACTGCTAGGAACATAATTTTGAACAGAGTAAAAGTTTTTAGAGCCACCTGTACCACCACCTGTTCTTGAACTAGCAGTTCCTAATGTAGAGGTCATGTTTCTAGGGTTGTTAATAGATGCCCACCATGTTGGTGGCACATCAACATTCATTGTAGTGTAAAGAGGAAATCCTGTAGTAAGTTGTGCTGTATCAAAGTATGTACTTAAAGCTACAGTTGGAACAGTAACGCTTGTAGAATAACCTGACCGAGATAATGTGCCTGTAAAAGTAACCCCTCTACCTCTAGCATCTCCTAATGAAGTTTGGCTACTATCAGTTCTGTTACCACAAAATGCTCTAACATGATTTTCATTCATGGTAGTTGTTCTTGTTGTTGACATTCCTATATTTGCATTTATGTCAGTAATAGAAATTGCTCCACTTGAGGGTAATCTACCTGCCATTTTCAATCTCCAAAATTCTATTATCTATGCTATCTAATAAGGTGTAAGTTATTGAGCTAGTTTGGTTATGATAAAAAACAACAACATCTTTTATTAAATTTTTTAAGTAAGGCAAGTTATCAAAATTATCTTGAAAATCTTTTCTATACTCTACTGATGTTTTCATTAAATAGTACCAAAAGCAGTTACATTTCCAACAACAGTTAAATTACCACTTGAATCTACTTTCATTTTACTTGTGCCACCATACTTAAATATAAGAGTGCTTCCAGATTGAACAACAGTCCAATCAGCACCAATACCTAATGTTGTGCTGCCAGTTACAGTAGTTCCTGTTATAGCAGTTGCAGTTATAGTTCCACCTGATGTTGTCAATGAAGATAAACCAGTTATTGTGCCACCTGTTATATTAACTGCATTAGAATTTTGTGTAGACATAGTGCCAAGATTTAAATCTGACCATTCAGGAGTATTACCAGAACCTAATGATTTTAAATATTGACCAGAAGTTCCAGATGCACCATCAAATGTAAGATTGCCTGTAACAGCTAATGTGCCTGAAGATGTAACTGTGCCAGAGCTAGTCCAACCATCACCACTAGATCCATCTTGCCAATCTTTAATTTGTGCCATTGTTTCACGAATAGCATTGTTAATTGTGCTAGGTGGGCATCCCTCATTTATGTTTATTGAGTTTATGTCAGTGTTGTTAGCTGCAACACTATCCCATTGTGATACTTTAGTTTTTGCCATTTGTTATCCTCGTCTTAACCATGTATTAGTTCCTACTGGTACATCTGTCCATTCTTCACCTAGTATTGTTCCTAACCCTACCACTGTTCCTGCACCACTAATAGAAGCATTAGCGTGTCTTGTTATAGAAGTTCCTGCTGTTAATGTTGCTACTCCCTCTACACTTGCAGTTCCTACAGCAGTAAACCCACCAATTGCTTGAACTGTAGCTGCTCCAGAAATACTTGCTACACCTAATGCAATATTTAATCCTTCAGCAGTTAGCGTTGCTACTCCACTGATACTTGCATTAGCATCAATAATAGAACCTGATAGAGCAACAGTTAATGTTGCACGACCAGTAATATCACCCTCACCAAATGCTACATAAACAGCATTAGAGGTAACAGTAGCAGTTCCTGTAATAGAACCTGTTGCATTTTCAATAAGACCTGCTAATGAAGTAACAGTTGCTACACCACTAATACTTGCATCACCAAATGTTATTCTTATTGCGTCTGCTGTTAAAGTAGCAGTTGCACCTATAGATGCAGCACCAATTAATGTTTTACCTGCTAAAGAACTATATGGAGACTCTGAAAATGAACTTATGCCAAACATTATTCTTCTATTGCCTTGTTACCTTTAGCTACCCATTTAAGATATTCTTGATAGTCTGTGTTATCTAGACTCATTGGTATGTATGAAGTTTTATTATCATCATATTTAAAAACACCTACAATTTCATCTCTTTCTACATCTCTATATAATTTATATACCATATTTATAGCTCCGAAGATAATTCAAATTTTGCAGAAGTATCGTTATTATTTCTTAATGTTGCTCCTTGTCCTGCGTTAGTTATAGATACATTTGCTCTAATTTGAACACAATTAAGATTTGCTACAACATTATCTTGTGATACTAAACCTGATGCAGTTGAAGAATTAGGTGAAGCTCCTGAAGTTTGCCAACTCCCTGAAACAGTTAAAGTTGGACTAGCTCTTAATGGAACAGGTAAATGTAATATTCCTATCCATAAACTTGTACTAGCATAAAATCCATTCATTAAATTATGGTAAGCATCACCTTGAGATTCAGTATAAAAATACCTCTGACACATTGCTAACTGTTGTCCGTATTGTAAGTGTTCAAATGGAGTAGCAGTTGTATTTGCTTCTAGTTGTACACCTGTAATGTACCATTCGTTGGATGTAGAGTCTGCTAGATTAACTTGTCCTACTGCTCTGTCTGCATCTGTTTTAGCACCCCAAGTTGTTGATAAAGTTCCAGATGTATAATTACTTCCAGCACCTAAATACCAACTAATAATAAGTTCATTAGAATTATCGTTGTTATAAGTTCCTCCAGTATCTCCAGCAAAAGTTATAGTTTTCTTTTCCCAAGTATTAGCAGATGAAATTGTATAAGATTTTGAAATTTGTCTATTATCTGTAACTCCATACAATTCAGCAATGTAAGTTCCAGTTTTATTTGACCTTACCCAAAATGACAAAGTAGTAGTTTGAGCAGATGCAGTTCCATAACCAAGTTCTGCTATATTATAACCTTCAAATCGTTGTCTAATTCCTAATCTATCCGCAGCACCTGGAGATGCATCAGCAGTAGTACAATCCATTTTTAATGAAGTTGCAAAACCTTGACTACTTGGAGCTGTAGTTGATTGTGATTGTGTCCAAGTACCCATAGTATCGTTAAAAGTTTGAAATCTATCTACTGTATGATAACCATTATTAGTAATAGAAGATGTTGAAGTAGCTCTCTGTGCAATTTGCATATTACCATTGATGATAAGGTTCTTACCTATAGGAGCAGATGGTTGTAATGATCCATCATTAAATGTAATACCATTAGTTCCGTTAATTGCTACACTCATTATTTATTCTCCGATTGCTGCGTTTACTGTTGTCATATCTTCTGTTGTCCAATAGTCTTTAGCTACCATCAATTCAAGATGTTCTACATTCCTAGAGATACAATCTGCTACTTCTTCGTTAGTCATCTCTACAGGTGGATTAGTTTTCATTTTATCAATTAAATTTACAGAATCTAGCATTGCAGAATAGTCTTGTGCTATTTCTTCTTTTGTTTTTACATCTGCTGTTGCGATTTCGTCAGTCATTTTAGTTTCCTTGTAATTGATTTTCTAATTCTTCTACTTTTGCAGAAAGTTCTTGTATTGCATTTACTAATACAGGGACTAATGCTTCGCCATTATATTTTAAATTATCTTCATCATCATTATCAATAATAATTGGGTTCTCACCTTCTAAAGCTAATATATCTTGAGCTTTAAAACCATATCTAGGTTTACCATTAGTTTCTTCACTGCCTCTAGTTCTTCTAAAAGTATATTCAATAGGTTTAAGGTCATTAACAAAAGCAAGTCCATGAGGAATACTATTAAAGTTTGTTTTATCTCTTTCATCTGAAGTAACTGTCCATGAAACTTTAACATAAGCACTAGATACATAGTTATGACCCATAACAATTTTATCACTTTCTGTTGTGGTGTTAAATATACGAGCACCTGCTCCTCTAGTTGCATAATCATTTATAGAAATATTACCACTACCTGTAGTTATATTACCCCCTGAACCATATCCTATTCCTACATTATACTCACCTGTTGTGTTAGCATTTAATGCCTCAAAACCTATACCTGTACCAGAACGACCAGTAGTATTATTAGTCAAACTATTTCTACCAACTGCTGTACATTCACCTGCTGTAGTATTATCTTTTAAAGCAGCTGTACCCACTGCTGTATTGCCATCTACTGTAGTATTTGACATTAAACAAGATGTACCCACTGCTGTATTATAGCTACCAGTTGTATTACTTGTTAATGCTTCTCTGCCAACTCCACAATTACCAGTAGCTGTAGTAAGACTACCTAAAGCAGCTCTACCAACAGCAACATTTAAAGTACCTGTAGTTTGTGCTGCTAAAGAACCTGTGCCTACAGCAGTATTATCTTCTCCTGTAGTAGTAGCAGTCATTGAGTTATAACCTAAAGCAGTATTTCTAGACCCTGTACTGGTTGCTAATGCACCACTACCAAAAGCAGCATTATCACCCCCACTTGCATTTGACCCTAAAGCATTTTTACCTACAGCAGTATTTAAATTACCTCCTACATTTGATTCTAGGGCATTTTTACCTACAGCAGTATTATTTGTACCTGTCGTATTAAGACCTAGAGCATCACTGCCAACAGCAGTATTAAAATCGGCAGTAGTATTAGAATCTAAAGCATTTTGCCCAACTGCTGTATTTTTACTGCCTGAAGTATTTGCAGCTAAAGCATCTTTACCGACAGCTGTATTATTAGCACCTGTAGTGTTAGCACTAAAAGTATCAGTACCTACTCCTGTATTTGTAGCTACACCACCTGTTGAAGTTATAGTTACTGTTCCTGTTGTTGCAGGTAATGTAAGTGTGTTTGTTCCTGCTACTGCTGGTGCTGCAACTGTAATAGATCCAGAGGTGTCTCCTGTTAATACTATATCAGCCATTATTCTGTCTCCTCTGCTACATTCATAGGACTAGCTTTAGTCCACTCCAAATATTCTTGATAGTCTGTGTTATCTTCATCAAGAGGAATAGACATGGTAATAGTTTCACTATCTTCATTTTCTACTGTTTTATTTATTTGAACTATTTCATCTGATAAAACACTTCTTACTAACTTATATTCCATAGTTAAAACTCCGAATTCATTGTAAAGACTGCATACCAATAAAAGTTACCTGCTGCACTTGCCGAATGATAATATCCAAAACTATTACTGCTTTGTTTGTGGTAAACATAAGAATTATTGACATTACCTGATTCAAGTACAGAAGAAGTTATGCTTGGATTTGCTCTCATTTCAGTATTAAACTGACATCTACCACCAACATGCATACCTGCATTTACATAACTTTGGTTGCAATCCATTAATGTTTGGTAATACCTTTGACAATTTGCATACTGCTGTCCGTGTTGTAAATACTCAAAAGGTGTTGCAGTTGTGCCTTTTTCCACTTGAAGTCCTGTCATATACCATGTTGCACCACTAGTAGCTACTACTGATGTTGCTCCTGTAGCACTAAATTTAGCACCACTTGCCCATGCACCTGCTGTTCCACTATAAGTGCTTCCCATACCCATTGAAAAATTAACTTGAAGTCCTAAACCATTAGTTTTTAACCAAGTACCTGTAGTATCACCTGTAATAGTTATAGTTTTTCTTTCCCATGTATTAGCACTAGATATAGTATAAGTAAATGGATAGTTTCTATCTTCTGCACCATTGAGTAATGCACCACCAAATGTTCCTGTTAATGAGCTACGAACATAAAAGGATATAGTTATTGTTTGTGCATCTGAAGTTCCATACTCTAAATCTGCTACATTATAACCTTCAATATATTGCATAAATAAAAATAATTCACCTGCTGCTACTGTATGTGCAGAGGTAGATGTAATTGCAACTGAATTTGAAAACCCAACAGGTGCAGTTGATGATTGTTGAACTGTAAATTTTCCTGTTGCATTTTGATAAGCTCTATACCTATCTAATGTATATGTCCCTGTTGCTGGAGTTACACTAGCTCCAGAATTTCTTTGGTCAATAACCATATCACCATTAATAATTTTATTTTTACCTGATTGAGCAGTAATAGCACTACCACTTGCATTTTGTAATCCACTAGATGTTATTTTAGCTTTAGTTGTTCCTGCTGATTGTAATTCTATCTCACCACTTGTATCAGAAGTTAGTTTTAATCCGTTACTTGTATCTGCATTAATTATTGTAGTCATATTATAATATCACCCATCGTTGTCCAGTAGGAACAGTGACTGTTATACCACTAGCAACAGTTACAGGTGATACTGACATTGCGTTGTAACCTGTAGGTACTGTGTAGTTAGTTCCTATTGTTGAATTATTTACAAACATACCATTGGTTGCACCTAATTGTGGTGCGTTACCTGTATTGGTACTATCTTGAACTACAGCTTTTTCAGCAGGATAAGTACAAAAGACATCACTTGTACCAGCTAAAGTAATTTTACTGCCACTATTACTAGATTCTAATACAGTGTCCCTAGACAAAGTTGTGCCTGAAGCTGTATAAGTTCCCAAACCTACTTCGTAATTGTTACCACTTTTAATAGCGTAGTAAGTTGTATTTGCGTTACCTATAGCAGCAAAAGATTGAAAACTATCAACAGCACCTGCTAATGTAACTGTACCTGTGCCTGTTGTCGTAGTAGTTTCTTTTACTCTATCTTTTACAATAAGAGCCATGATTTATCCTTACGCTAATGCTACAGTTAAATTGCCTGTAGTGATTTTAAATATATCACCTGAATCAACAGTTTTAGTAGCATCTAGTGCTGTGTGATATAACATATTGCCACCAGTAGAAGCATCCCATAATCCTATCCATCCAACTACACCCCATGTACCTGTAGCTGTTGGAAAAGTTATATCTGCATCTGTAGCAACCAAACCTGATGTGCCTGAAGCAGTAGCAAAAGAAGAAGCAGTTCTAGCATAAGAGCCGCCAGAAACTTCTGTTCCAGTTCCAGCATCTGTTGGGTCTGCTGTGTGTAATGATACATATGGATTGTTTACTGCTGTAAAAGCAGTTCCATTAAGTGTTAAGTTAAGAAGTTTGACTTCTAAATAATCCGACATTTCAGCCATAATAATTTACCTCGTTGAGTTAGTTATAGTAAGTGGTTGGGCAGGGTATTCAGATTCGTCATCACTCTTGCGTAGAGCTGTAACTCCTCTATCATACATACTTGCCCATGTTGCAAGTCTTTCATCATTCATCAAATATGGTTCAGCTTCACCTAATGCTGCGTAAAGTAATAAATCAGGTGTGTTAGCTAACCAAAGGTTAGATGAATTAGTATCGCTTAAATAATCTGGTTGATGAAAGTAAACCATTTGAAGCGTGTAAACACCATCAGGAATTGGAGCAAATTGAAACTCTGCACCCAATAGTGTATAGCGATTAGGTAATCCAGAAGTAGATGAATGAGCATTTCTAAAGAAATTACTTGTAGACAAAAACTTAATTGTCTGTGGTGGATTACCTTGTAAGTGTAAATCTTTCATAGCTACAAAATCAGAAGGCAAAGATACAGTAGCATCACCTGCTGTAGTAGATGCAACAGCAACTTTAATTAATTGTCTTATGCGTAAGTCTCTGACAAGTCTATCTTCAGCTAATCTTATAAACTCTGGTATCTGGGTTGTTAAATCAGAACGAGCTAAATAATCAGCTATAGTCGCTTGTAGCGTTGTGTAATCTGTAAAAAATGCCATTTAGATTCTGCCCTGTTTTGTTCTAAAAAATCTATTGTCTGGATCGTTTAACCATGCGAAAAATCTTTTTTGGTCTAATACATGAAATCCTCTCATGATGCCTTGTTGATTTAACTTATCTACAACAGTCATAGGTATGGATGCTATCTTGTTATCAAAGACATCATCACCCCATTTTGTTGAGTTATTGTTATATTCTCTTTTGTTTCTTTCAACAATGTCGCTTACATCTTGTTTGGTTTCTATAACCTTTCCATTGTCTGTGTTGTGTTCTTTAAAGTCTCTAAACTTTGCTTTTTTTAATTGGTCGTTATATTTTCCCATATCAATCCTTATGATACTGCCCACCGAAGTGGGCATATATCAATTAGTATTAAGATACTAATAAGTCAGCAACGATACCATGTGCTTTCTCGTTAGATACTTGCAGAGTGTACTCTGTAAGCATTTGATG
>WLWH01000409.1_pt1 | contig 35378 bp, 46 predicted proteins | sample 6712741 | NCBI WGS metagenome assembly WLWH01 (sample SAMN12718694, study PRJNA515312) | sponge metagenome | isolation source: marine sponge | host: Mycale hentscheli | place: New Zealand: South Island, Marlborough, Capsize Point | collected 2003-05-01
AAATGGTTCAGAAAAAATTGCAGGATCAACAGCTGACTTAACAGTTTCAATAGAAAGAGCAGGGAATACTTTAGTGTACACGGATTCTACACAAGGGTGGCTGCTAAAGAATAAATAATCATGGCTACTTATAAAGGTACAGTTGGGACGGCAGTCGTCAACTACGCTGGTAATTATCCAGGAGCCGTGAAAGGTGAGCTATGGTACGATAGCACTAACAAAGATTTCAAATATCAATATGCAAATGTAACAGCAGCTGGTTCGTGGAGAACTGGTAACAGTTTAAATACTGCTAGAAATCAATTAGGAGGTGCTGGAACTTACACTTCAGCAATAGCTTTTGGTGGTTATGATGGACCAGGTTCTCCAACAGCAGATACAGAATTATATGATGGAACAAGTTGGACTGAAGTAAACAATTTAAATTCTGCTAGAAATCAATTAGCAGGAGCAGGAGAATCTAATACAGCAGCTTTAGCCTTTGGTGGTGGAGCTGTAGTAGAACTTTGGAATGGAACTAACTGGACTGAAAAAAATGATTTAAGTTCTGGTAAAACTTTATTAGGAGCTGCTGGAACATCTACTGCAGCTTTAGCTTTTGGTGGAGAAAATCCTGGAGGAAGAATAACAGAAACAGAATCATGGAATGGAACTAATTGGACGGAAGTAAATGATATGAATACTGCAAGACGTGGATTAACAGGATCTGGTTTACAACCAGCAGCTTTAGCTTTTGCTGGAGAGACTTCTGGAACTGCCGCTGTAACAAACACAGAATTATGGAACGGAACTAACTGGACTGAAGTTAACGATTTAAACACTGCAAGAGTAGAAACGATAGCAGGATTTGGAACGACAACCTCGTCTATAGCTACAGGGGGAGAAAACCCAGGTGGATATACTGCAAACACAGAATTATGGAACGGAACTAACTGGACTGAAACAACTAACATATCCACAGCAGGAGCAAAAGGCTATGGTGCAGGAACTACTTCGAATGGAGTAGCTTTTGGTGGTGAATATGGTGGGAGTAGATCTGGTAATACATTTGAATGGGAAGGTGCAGGTGCACCAGTCGGTGCTTGGTCAACCATTGCTAGTGGAAATACGGCTAGACATTCTCTTGCTGGTGCAGGAGCTACGAGCACTGCACAATTAGCTTTTGGTGGACTTGAACCAGGTCCAACTAGATCAGCAAAAACAGAATCTTATGATGGAACATCTTGGACTGAAGTAAACGATTTAACAACTGCAAGGTATGCTCCTGGAGGAACAGGAACTCAAACTGCAGCGTTAGCTGCAGGTGGACAAGATGGTTCTCCAACAACTGGTAAAACAGAACTATGGAATGGAACCAATTGGACAGAAGTTAATGATATGAGTAGCATTAGACGAGGTTTTGGAATGTTTGGAACTTCAACATCTGCAGTGGCTGCTTCAGGAGATGGAGGTCCAACTGGAACAGATACTGACGCTGAAACATGGAATGGAACTAACTGGACAGAAGTTAACAATTTAAATACTGCTAGGAGAAACACTGGAGGAGCAGGAGCAGATAGCACTAGTGGTTTGGTTTTTGGAGGAAGTCCAGGGACTCAATCTGTAACGGAAACATGGAATGGAAGTAATTGGACTGAAGTTAATGATTTAAATACTGCAAGATATGCTTTAGGAGGTGCTGGAGTAATTGGATCAGCTTTAGCGTTTGGTGGAACAACACCTGTCAAAGCTAATACAGAAGAGTGGAATGGTGCTGGTTGGACAGAAGTAGCAGATTTAAATGCTGCAAAAGAAAGCCAAGCTAGTGGAGGAACTACTACAAGCGCATTCTCATCATTTGGCTATACAACTACTTCAGTAGCAACAGCAGAAGAGTGGAATTCTAGCTCAGATGTGGTAAAAACATTAACAGATTAATAAAAGGAGAAAACTATGGCAAAAACATATCAATACTGTGTAGCAGAAAACTGGGGAAAGGGTTTCATCGATCACGTTGAATCTCAAAGAATCACGTTTGTAGGCTATCCTGGAAATGTTTGGCAAGTTCCTGCATACAACAAACACGGTAATCTTTGGATTGCTAAAGTTGCAGGTGTTGTTAAAACTAAGGATGAAGCACAGGCGATTGTTGATGCAGAAGTTCAAGCAGCGCAAGCTGCGTGGGATGCTTTACCTGATGCTGAAAAAGCACCAGCTGAAGGTTTCAAAAACGTTGAACGACCTGCTGACATAATATTAGAGGAGTAAAAATTTAAATGGCTGAGTATAAAGAAATACATGGCACAAAGATTCGGAACTATACGACTAATCCCGATAATCCGATCGTGGGAGAGGTGTGGTATAACGATACGTCTAATGCGTTAAAGTTTCAATATCCTAATGTAACATCAGCTGGCTCATGGAGCGCTGCTAATTCTTTAAATGCTGGAAGATCCTCAATGGGAGCCGCAGGAATTCAAACTTCTGCTTTATATTTTGGTGGTATAGATCCGACTGCAGCTGTAGATAATACAGAAGAGTACAATGGTACAGTATTTACTGAAGTAAATGATATGAATGCTGCTAAAAATTATCCTTATTCTGCTGGAACAAATGCCGAAGCTGCTTTATCTTTTCTTGGAGAAATATCTTTATCTAATACAACGAACACCGAAGTTTGGAATGGAACTAATTGGACAGAAGTTAATAATGCAAATACAGGAAGAAGAATAGGTGGATCATCTGGTACAGAAACAGCTGCCTTAGCATTTGGTGGTTTTGTTTCAGCTGTATCAGCTCTTACAGAATATTATAATGGAACAAATTGGACAGAGCTTAACGATTTAAATACTGCAGTTTATGCTAATGGAAGTGCAAAAAATGCTACTTATACTGCATCATTATCTTATGGTGGTTTTAATGCTTCTAGTACAAGACTTGGAATTACAGAACAATGGAATGGAACTAACTGGACGGAAGTAAATGATTTAAATACAGCAAGAGTTACGGGAGGTGGTGCTGGAGGATATACAGATGCATTATATGCAGGTGGAAATACACCTAGTCAAACAGCTGCAACAGAATTATGGAATGGTACAAATTGGTCAGAGCAAAACGATCTATCGAGTGCTAGAAGTTGGATAGCAGGATGTGGAGCTCAAACAGCAGCATTAATGGCTGGTGGTGATCCTCCAACAGCTTTTGCTGGAGCAGAAGAATGGACGGGTGCAGGTGCCGCGGTCGGTGCTTGGTCTACAGTTAATAGTATGAATACTGCAAGATCTCTTTTAGGTAGTGGAGGAACTTATACATCAGCTTTAGCTTTTGGTGGAAATGATGGTTCAGCAAGTGGTAAAACAGAATCTTGGGCTGGAACTAATTGGACAGAAGTTAATGATATGAATACAGCAAGATATCAAGTAGGAGGGTGTGGTTCATCAAATACAAACGCTTTAGTTTTTGGTGGAGAAATAGGACCTGATACGGCAAAGACAGAATCTTGGAATGGAAGTAATTGGACTGAAGTTAATGATTTAAATCAATTAAGAAATGATTTAACTGGATTTGGAACTAATACAGCAGCTTTAGCTATGGGGGGAAACGGACCAGGTGGTATTGATACAAGAACAGAATTATGGAATGGAAGTAATTGGACTGAAGTTAACGATTTAAATGCTGCAAGATACGGAGGAGGTTCATTTGGTATTTCTACAGCAGGTATATTTTGTGGTGGAGTTTTAGGTCCTCCTGGTAGAACAGCAGCAACGGAAAGTTGGAATGGAACAAACTGGACAGAAGTTAATGATATGAATGAAATTAAATCTAATATGGGTAATTCAGGAGTTCAAGCAGATGGTTTAGCTTTTGGTGGAAAATCACCTCCTACAACAGCAAATACAGAAGAATGGAATGGTGTTAGTTGGGCAGAAACATCAAATTTAAATACTGCAAGAAATAGTTTAGGTGGTGCAGGAGTAAATAGTACAAATGCTTTAGCTATGGGAGGAAGCGTTTCTCCTTATTCTGCTGCAACGGAAGAATGGAGTGGTACATCAAACGTAACTAAAACAATAAGCACGGATTAATTATGGCAACATACAAAGAAATACGAGGAACACAAATTGAAGCGGTAGCAACCGATCCATCAAATCCTGTTGAAGGACAAGTTTGGTATAATACAACTTCTAATGTTTTAAAAGGTAAAGCTTTAACAGCTAGTGCTGCTTGGTCTACTGGAGGAACCATGAATACAGCACGATATGTTTTAGGTGGTGGCGGATCACAAACTGCAGCAATTGCATTTGGTGGTGCTAGAACACCAGGACCAGCTTCTCAAGCAGTTACTGAACTATATGATGGAACTAGTTGGACAGAAGTTAATGATTTAAATACTGCAAGAGAAAGATGTTCATCTGCAGCTACTACTAACACAGCTTCTTTATGTATAGCTGGAGTTGTTTATCCAGGTGCATCAAATCAAGATGTAACTGAAAACTGGAATGGTACAAACTGGACTGAGGTTAATGATACAAATTCTTCAGAAGGTGGACGTTTTGGTTTTGGAACACCTTCAGCAGCAGTTGTAGCAGGTGGAGGAATGTCAGGATTAAATGTAACAGAAACTTGGAATGGAACTAATTGGTCTACGAGTCCACAAACATTAAACACTGGAAGAAAAGATAATGAAGGTGGTGGTTCAGGAACTTCAACAGCTGGAATAATTGCTGGTGGTAATAACGGAGCATCTTATGCACAAACAGAACTTTGGAATGGTTCTGCATGGACAGAAGTTAACGACTTAAACACAGGAAGATCAGGTATGATGTTATCGGGTATAACAACATCTGCACTAGCTGCAGGAGGAACTCCTAACCCAACAGCTTCAGCAACAGAAAGTTGGAATGGAACTAACTGGACAACTACAACATCTTTACCTGCACAAAAAAGAAATGGAGGAGCTACACGAACAGGTGGAAATACAGCTGCTTTAGTATTTGGTGGTTATTATACCGCTCAACAAGCTACAACTTTGGAATGGAACGGTGCTGGTGTATCTCAAGTTAGAACATTTACCGACTCATAAGACTTGTAATATATTTTAGATAGTATATATTAGTCTTAACTATAAAGGATAAAGCTATGAAAAAAGACGTTAAAGAAGTAATACAAGGTGAAGAACCACATTTAAATAATCTATTAACACAGGAAGATCTATCATCATTTAAAGGTATGGTAGACGAGCTTAGAGACACTTGGACCAAGAAACAAATGTTTCGAACAGAAACAGAAGCAAGATTTTCTGTACTACAGGACAATCGTTATCCAACTAAAGCATCAAAATATTGGCAGTGTGTTAGAGAACAGTCATCATACTTAGATAACTTAATGACACTATCGTTTGACTATAGAAGAAATGAAGCAAAGATTAAATGGTTAGAAGGTAAAGTTGAAAAAGAAGAAGATGAATATAAAAAAACTAAATACAAAATAGACTTAGACGAAGCTATATTTGGTAAAGCTTCTATGGAAAAAGTTGCTAAACATAGAATGAGAGAAATTAAAATGTGGTCTAAATTAAAAGGTGAGTTTAATGATGGATCATTTAATGACAAAGATGTTAATCAACATCAACTAGAATCATATGGTATGCAATATCACGAGAAAGCAAAAACACTAAATGCAAACTCATCAGAGTCTGAAATATTTAATGTAATGGGACAACTACAATCATTACAAAGAATTAGAAAGTCTGGTGAATTAGAGAGTAGTTATAAAGAACAAGAAAAACTTGAACAACATGGAAAACCAAAATCTTAAATTTGATTTTGTATTTTTAGGTCAATCTGTTTTAAAGTATCAAGTACCACTTGATATATTTACTACGATTAATCAGATCTACGAACAAAACTTTCATAACCTTGCACCTGCTAATGGTCAGTTAGTAGGTAAGATAGAGAATGAACATTCATTGTTTTATCACGGAGCTGATCAAACAAAAATGAAAAATCATAACATGTTGCCTAGAAATGTTACAGATTATTTTATGACTGTGTTTAAACATTATTTAGCATTTAATAAGATAAAAGATTATGAAACACATTTAAATTCTATTTGGGTTAATGAAATGAAACAACACGAATACAACCCTGCTCATGTTCATAGAGGTATGTTGTTTACAGGTCTATCAAGTGTAATGATTTTAAAGTTGCCATCTACATTTGGTAAAGAATATTCAGCAGAACAAGTACAACAAAATGGTAGACTACAAATATTAGGTGCAGCTAACGGTCAGTTTGCTAAAATAGATTATCAACCACCTATGGATCTTAGAGATTTTTATATATTTCCATATGATATGAGACACTGTGTATATCCATTCAATGGAACAACAGAGACTAGACGAACTCTTGCTGCAAATTGTGATGTGCAGTTTGATCCAATTAAAAACAGAGGTACAAACTAATGGACAAACAATATTACATAGATAATCATATAGGTGTGTTTAAAAATTTTATGCCTAATCAATTAATAGATGACTATGTAAATTATTTTAATAAATGTGAACAACAAGGTGCAGTATATTTTAGACAAGAAGATGAAACGTTGGTATCAGATAATGCAATAGATACTATAAGAGATATGAATGTGTCACTAACCTATACTAACAAACCTTTTATAGAAGGATTTTTTAAAGAAGTGTATCCTTTGTATACTCAAAAATATTCACATTTAAAAAAATTAGCAACACATAATATACTTGAAGTTAAAATACAAAAAACTAAAGTAGGAGAAGGTTACCATACTTGGCATTGTGAAAATGCTGAAATGAAAGCTAGAAATAGAATATTAGCTTTTATGGTATATTTAAATGATGTAACTGAAGGTGGTGAAACAGAATTTTTATATCAAAAGTGTAGGTTTAAACCTGAAAAAAATACACTATTAGTTTGGCCATCACAGTTTACACACGTTCATAGAGGCAACCCACCTCTATCAAATGATAAATATATAATAACGGGATGGGTAGAATACGGATATTAATATGATAACAGAACCACGATGGCGATCTTTTATAGTTGAGACTACACAACCAATTTTTACACCACTACAATGTAAAATGATAATTGAAGCTGGTAGAGAAGAACCTAGGAATGATGCACAAGTTGGAAGTAGCAAAGGAATTAAAGGTGGAGTGATAGACACTAAAACAAGAACTTCGCATATTAGTTGGATACCTTTTAAGAAAATGGCTGACATGTATAAAGATATAGAAAAAATTATGAAGACTACTAATGGTAATCATTTTGGTTTTGATGGAATGACAATAACTGAGATGGCACAATATACAGAATATCCAGAAGGTGGGTTTTATGATTGGCATGTAGATAACGATGTAAACATGCAACACGAACCGCCTGTAAGAAAAATATCTATGACTTGTTTATTATCTCCTGAGAATGAGTTTGAAGGTGGTGATTTAGAATTAATGGCTGAAGGTAAAGTTGCAAAAATAAAACAAGGACATGCAGTATTCTTTGCATCGTTTATTAGACATAGAGTCAAACCAGTTATACGTGGCAACAGAAAATCTTTAGTTATGTGGTTTGGAGGAACACCTTTTAAATGATGATTAAAGCTGCATACTTTCCAACTATTATATATGCTAAAGATGTAAATTTAGATAATCGTCTTTTTGAAAATGCAGTTATAGAATGGGCTCATAAAGATAAAGGAATTAAAAGAACTAATATGAAAGGTTGGCATAGTGAAACAGATATGCATAAAATACCTGTGTTTAAACCTTTGGTTGATGAATTATTTAAAATGCAGAATGAAATATTTAAAGAAGAATTTTTAACTAGTGAACCTATTCTTGGAAATATGTGGGCTAACATAAATCCTTCAGGTGGATATAACAGACCACACTTACATCCTAACTCTCATTTTAGTGGTGTATACTATATTAAGGCACCTAAAAATTCTGGGCAAATAGTATTTAATGATCCAAGAACAGAATCTCACATGGTTATGCCGAATAGAATAAAAGAAACACCTCCATCACATCTGTGGCGTGAAGTTAGGGTTGATCCGTTAGAAGGTAGAATAATTATATTTCCTGCTTGGCTTTGGCATTGTGTTGAACCAAATGAAAGTAATGAAATAAGAATATCAGTATCATTTAATTTTTTACAGAAAGGGTTTAATGTTTAAAGATTACAAGTATCAAGTAATTAAGAAAGCGCTATCTTATGATATGGCTAATTTTATACTTAATTATTTCTTACTTAAAAGAGATGCAACAAGATTTATGTATGAAAATAACATACACTCACAGTCCCCGATACTTGGAACATGGACCGATCAACAAATACCTAATACTTATTCTTGTTATGGTGATTTTGTTATGGATACGTTATTAGTTAAGATGTTGCCTGTAATGAAAGAGCATACTGGCTTAGATTTAATACCAACATATTCTTATGCTAGAGCCTATAAAAAAGGAGATTGTCTACACCGACATAAAGATAGACCTAGTTGTGAGATATCTACAACACTTAATTTAGGTGGAGATCCTTGGCCTATATTTATAGATGGTACAGGTGCTAATAATGTTGTTAACGAAAGACAAAATATTGTAAAACCTAACGCTCCAAAAGGCACAAAAGTCTTGCTTGAAGTAGGTGATATGCTAGTATATAGTGGTTGCGAACTCGAACATTGGCGAGAGCCTTTTGACGGGAACATTTGCGGTCAAGTATTTCTACATTATAATCATGTGAATGGCCCATTTGCTGATAAAAATAGATTTGATGGAAGAGCTATGCTAGGCCTACCATCAGGTATAAAATAGTATTATAATGGAGTCATATGCTACAAAAGATAGGGTTTCAGCCTGGTATCAACAAACAATTAACACCTACTGGAGCAGAAGGTCAATGGACTGACTGTGATAATGTACGTTTTAGATATGGCACACCTGAAAAAATAGGTGGTTGGAAACAATTAGGAGACGATGCACTAACTGGTGCAGGTAGAGGACTTCATCATTTTGTAAATAGTAAAGCTAGAAAATACGCAATCATTGGAACTAACAGAATTTTATATGCATACTCAGGCGGTGTGTTCTATGATATACATCCTATTAAATCTACAACAACACTTTCTAATGCATTTAGCACGAGCAACGGATCAAACATTGTTACAATAACATTTAGTTCTCCACACAATATAGGTGAACAAGATATAATTTTATTAGATAATTTTACTGCTATTACTAATTCTAATTACACAGCTACTGATTTTGATGATAAAAAATTTATGGTAACAACTGTTCCATCAAGCACGACTATTACCATTACTATGCCAGGTAATGAATCAGGATCTGGTGCAACAACATCAGGCGGTATAAGAGTACAACATTATTATCCTGTAGGACCAGCAGTACAAGCACAAGGTTTTGGTTGGTCACTTGGATCATGGGGTGGTGAAGTTGCAGGAGAACCTACAACAACATTAACTAATGGTATTAATGACACTGTAACTACTGGAATTATATTAGGTGATGTATCTCAGTTTCCAGATGCAGGTACAAACTTTATAAAAATAGATAACGAAGAAATTTCATACACAGGTATATCTGGTAACGAACTTACGGGTGTAACTAGAGAAGTAAGGGGTACAACAAAAGCTGCACATAGTGGAGGTGCAACAGTTACTAGTACAACAAACTTTGTAGCATGGGGTGAAGCTGCATCAGGTGATTTAGTTCTTGAACCTGGTATGTGGTCATTAGATAATTTTGGTGACAAAGCAATATGTTTAATTCATGATAGTGCTGTATTCGAATGGAACTCTGCAGCAACAAATGCAGAGACTATTAGAGCAAGTATTATATCTGGTGCACCAACAGCATCACGTCATATGTTAGTATCAACACCTGACAGACACTTAGTATTTTTTGGTACAGAAACAACCATAGGTGATACTGGAACACAAGACGATATGTTTATTAGATTCTCGGATCAAGAAGATATTAATACTTATACACCAACAGCAACCAATACAGCTGGTACACAGAGACTGGCCGACGGATCACAGATCAGAGGAGCAATCAGAGGTCGTGATGCAATTTATGTTTGGACTGATACTGCACTATTCACTCAACGTTTTGTTGGTCAACCATTTACTTTTGCGTTTGCACAAGTTGGAACTAACTGTGGACTTGCTGGACAGAATGCATGTGTTGAAGTTGATGGTGCTGCTTATTGGATGTCAGAAAATGGTTTCTTTAGATATGCTGGTAAACTAGAATCATTACCATGTTTAGTAGAAGACTTTGTTTACGATAATATAAATTTAGAATCTGGTAATCAGATGGTATCCGCTGGATTAAATAATTTGTTTGGTGAAGTTATTTGGTTTTATCCAACTACAGGATCATCAGTAGTTAATAGACAAGTTACATATAATTATTTTGATTCATCACCACAAAGACCTGTATGGACTGTTGGGTCACTTGCTAGAACTATGTGGGAAGATTCTGCAGTATTTGGTAATCCACATGCTCTGTCATATGAGGCTGGAACAGATACATCTTTTGATGTTGTGGGCAACACAGAAGGTAGAACAATATACTATCAACACGAAACAGGAACTGATCAAGTTCAAGGTGGTGCAACTACAGCAATTGTTGCTAGCATTGAATCAGGTGACTTTGATATTACTCAGAGAATAATAGGTAATCAACAAACAGGAATAGCTGATACTAGAGGAGATGGTGAGTATCTTATGAAGATTAGAAGATTTGTACCTGACTTTATATCACAAACTGGATCAACAAGAATTACATTTAATCTACGCGATTTTCCTAATGATTCACAATCAAGCTCTCCATTAGGGCCATTTGATATAACATCTAGTACAAAAAAAATAGATACAAGAGCGCGTGCACGTGCTATAGCTCTTAAGATATCTAATACAACAACTAATCAAAGTTGGAAATTAGGTACGTTCAGATTAGATATACAACCAGACGGAAGACGATAATGATAGATAAAAGTTTATACAAAGATAAAAAATTAACTAAGGCTCAACAAAAAAAAATTAAACCTGCTAATCAAGGAGGTGGTCCTAACTACCTTGGTAAACAAAAAACAGTTACTGTTCCTAAGAAATGGTTATCGTCTCCTGATCACGTTGTAGCTGAATTAGCTTATATTACTCCAAGAGAACAAAAAATATTATTAGATGCCAACATTTATGGATCATTAAAAGGTAAACCAAACAAAGGCCCTGGTGGTATTATGTCATTACAAGGTGACCTTGGTGGTTACGATGCAAGTCCAGGTGGGCCAGATTCTGGTGGTGCAGGAGGAAATAGAGTGGGTCAAGGAGACAAAAACAAACAAAGAGTTCAAGATATTTTAAGAGGTAATGTTACTACAGGTCAAACAGTTGCAGTGAGTGATAGAACAAGACGTAATGCCATGCCTGAATATGTAAACACACCAGGAGGTATGAGATATGTAGGTTCTTCAAAAAAATTTGTAGGTAAAAGTTTGTTTAATCCAAGTGGTTATAGAAATGTAGTTGGAACTCAAGGTATATTCGATAGATTATTAGGTAAACAAAATATTAAAACAAGAGGAACTCCTGGTACACCAGGATTTGGATATTATAGTGAAGACGAAGATACGGGTCAAGCTAAACCAGGAATAGGTGGAAGAGTTCTTGGAGGACTTCTAAGTTTAATAACAGGTATTCCTGTTGTAGGTTCAGCGATAGGTTCAGCAATAGATAAATATAAACCTAAAAGTATGTATGATGATATGTCTGAATTTAATAAATTAGGATTGGGTGGAATTAAACCAGGTACTTTAGATTTTGATCCTAATGCAAAAATACAAGATAACAGTTTTATTACAGGAGATGTAAAAGCTCCACTTTCAAAACCTAATATTTTAGGTATAGATGTAGGATATGATGATCCAGCCTTTACTAATGATCTAATGGCTAAAGTAATTGGACCAGCATTAACACAAATGAGATCATTAGAAAAAGCAAAAGAACTTTCAAATTTAGGATATGGAACATTTAGCACAGAGGATCAACAAAAATTAGACCAATTACAAAAAATGGATGCTGATCAAAGTAAAACATATAGTATGATAATATAATGGCAAAAATTGTACAGGTAATAACTAGACCAGCAAGAGAATACGATGTGCAAACAGCAGAAGCTCAAGTGAGAGACCTTGATGCAATTGTTGAAAAATTAAACTCAACGTTTCAAGAAGATTTAAAAGATGAAGTTGAAGCGTTTAACTTTTTTATTAATTAATGGCTAATCAATTTAAATTTGTCGGTATAGATAATAGTACAACAGGTGGTGCGTTAACTCCGTTTGGATCAGGTAATCCTTTAGTCAGTGAGACTTATGTTATCAAATCATTATTAGTAACAGCTGCAGGTACACCCACAGTCACTGTTACAAACAACAGTATTACAGCCATAAAATCAGCAGCTTTGACTGCTAATGTAACAAAAGAATTACTCACTCAACCTTTAATTGTTGAGGGCGGTAATACTCTAACCGTACAATCAAGCAGCACAGATTCGTTTGATGTGGCGATTAGCTATTTAAACATTAAGAAGGAGATAACAACATAATGAAAGATCTACCAGTAATAGAACCAAAAGAGATTATAACAACAATAACCAATATGAAAACAGGCGAGGAATATAAGGATGATTCTGAGTGGAAAGCTAAGGGTATACCAGAATCTGACATAAGAAAAGATGTCAGAGTTATCATGCCAAGCCTTGATTTATTTGGAGAAACAAAATAAGATAGTAAACTATGGCAATTTCAAGATCAGATATGGAAAGACAACTTCGAAAAGATGGCGGAATTTTGACACTAGATGATGCTAGAAAAATGGCACCTCCTGGTGAGTCTTTAGCATATATTAATCCAGAAGAAGCTGCACTTTTAAAGTCACTAGGTGGAGCAGGTGAGGATATTAATGGCACTGGTATTAAGTCATATTTTTTAAAAAAAGTTTTTAGAAAAGCTAAAAACGTTGTAAAAAAAGTTGTTAAAAGTCCTATAGGTAAAGCTGCTATATTAGGTGGATTAACATTTGGTGTGCCTGGCACAGGATTTAAAGGATTTTTAGGTGCTGGAAAAGGAGGTGGACTAGGATCATTTATAAAAAATAAATTATTAGGAACAGGAGCTTTGGGAGATTTTGGAGGAACAGGGTCTAAAGGTCTTCTTAGATCTTTAGGTTTAACAAAAGGTGGATATGGTTCTTTTGGTGGTTTAACAGGTTTAGGTAAAATCGCAGGTATTGGAGGTGCGTCGGGTCTTGCTGGATTACTAGCAGCAGGCGAAGCAGACGAAGAAGATGAAATAGATTTTAGTAAACTAGATAGAGGTGAAGGAATTGATTTTGCAGATATACTTGCACGTGCAAGAAAAGGAGATTCAGAATTTAGATTTTTACCAAGTGCACAATTTACAGATACTTATGCAGAAGGTGGTAAGGTAGATACGGAAAGTGACGAATATATAATGGATAATGAAGAGTCTCAAGCTTTGTTTGGAAAATTTCCAATACAACTTTCATTAAAAGAACAGATGATGTTGTACGGACGTAAAAAATATGCAGAAGGTGGTGGTATAGGATCATTAGCCATGAACAAAGAAAATGTAAAACAAAAATTTATATCAGATGAAGCTGGAGCAATAGCTAAAAAAGGTGGCGGAGTAACACCTGAAGATATGGGTAAATTAAAACGAAATGATTTTAATAATGAAGAGAATTATAAAAGATATTTAAGACAATTAAATAGAAAAGCCGAAGGTGGGTCACCAGTAACAGATGATGATTTAGAAAAAGTTGTTAGAGATTTTAATAAACAAGCAGAATTAAGTGGTCAGCCTTTTATGACTTTAAAAGAACTAAAAAAAATACTTGGAAGTAAAAAAGGGACAAAATATAAAGTTGGAAAAGCCGAAGGTGGGATCATGGATCTTGGAGGCAATGAAATGGACCTTAGAGGTGGTGGATTTGTACCATTGGGAGCTAAAGAAAAGGCTGACGATGTACCAGCAAGACTATCCAAAAATGAGTTTGTAATGACAGCAGATGCGGTCAGAGCAGCAGGTGGAGGAAGTGTTGATAAAGGCGCAGATAAGATGTATAACATGATGAAGAATTTGGAGGCTCAAGTATAATGGCAATAACAGAAACACGTAATTTACCCGCACAGTTTATAGAAGATCTTGGTAAAGATTATGCAAAGCAGTTAACAGCTGCAACTGCAATACCAGTAGACACTTCTAAATTTGCACCAACAGTTGCTGCACAAGATGCATTGCAATCACAAGCTGCAACATTAGCAGGATCTGGTGTTGGATCTTTCCAACCATTTATTACAGCAGCTCAACAACAAGCAACAGATGCAGGTACAACTTTAAGTGGTATAGCTGGTTTAACTGGTGCACCAACAGCAGCACAAACACAAGCTTACACTTCACCCTTTCAACAACAAGTTATTGATACAACATTAGCTGAGTTTGATAGACAAAGATCTATTAACGAACAGAACATCAGAGACCAAGCAGCACAGATAGGATCATTAGGTGCTGGTAGAACAGGTGTGCAATTATCAGAGTATCAATCTCAATCAGGAAGAGATCGATCTGCATTAGAAGCACAATTAAGACAACAAGGTTTTCAACAAGCACAAGCAGCTAGACAACAAGATATTCAAAATAGATTTGGTTTAGGTCAATCACAATTAGGATTAGGACAATTTCAAACAGGATTAGCGGGACAAGTACCACAATTACAAAGAGCTGATATATCTACACTAGGTCAAGTTGGTGCAGCACAACAAGCACAAAGACAAGCAGAACTTGATGCAACTAGACAAGGAGCAAGAACCGCGGCCTACGAACCATTAGAGAGATTAGGATTCTTTGGTCAAGGTGTAACTGGACTAATGGGTGGTTATCCTGCACAGTATCAATTCTCACAAACACCACCAGCATCACCACTACAAACAGCATTAGGATTAGGTACAGGACTAGCAGGAATATTCGGAGCATTGAAGTAACATGATGAATCGTATTTTAAAAAGACCTATGTTTAGAATGGGAGGTCGAAGCGATGATGGTATTATGTCTGTTAGACGTGGATACGCTGAAGGGGATTCGGTTACTACAAGAGCAGATGTTGAAAAAGAAATTTTTCCACCAAATTTACTTGGTGACACAACTAGATTATTAACCAATGTCGATGACGCTTTATTTAATTATGGTATCAGACCTTTAGGTAATTTAGCAAATTATATTGTGGGTGCAGGTGAAGGTTTAAATACAATTAAGAAAAAAGACTCAAAAGAAGATTACATAGATATGATTTTAAAAAACAGAGGTTTAAATCTTGATGGTTCAGAAGAAGATACTATTGATACTTCTGGTAATGATTTACCTCCTAGTTTAAGAGGTAAAAAAACAGATACAACTACAACTAATAACGAAACTAGTGAACAATCAGATCAAGAAGTAATTAAAAGTTATATGGATATGTTCTCAGAAGCCATGGGTGAATCACCAGAGGATGTATCAAGACAAAGATATTTAGAACTTGCTAAATTTGGTGCAAATCTTTTAGGTCAACCTGGTGGAGATTTATTAGGATCAGTAGGTAGAGCTGCAGTTCCAAGTATTCAAGGTTTAGCACAATCACAAGCTGATAGAACAGCAGCTAATAGAGAAATTAAATTGGCTGGACTTAAAACAGCTATTGCTCAAATGGATAATCCAACACAAGATAAAATTGAAACACTAGCAAGATTATCTGGTGTGCCTATAAAAGATGTTGCTAGATTAATGATAGATTCAGGTGATGATTCTGATTTAGAAAAACTTACAACAACAGCAAAAGCTTTAGAAGGAGAAGTTGGAGCAAAGGTTGCTTTACAGATTGCACAATCACTTGATGATGCTGGTTTAAAACTTTCACAAGTAGATCCATTACCTGTTGATAAAAAAGGTGAGCCAAAAGAAGGTGCTCCAGATGGGTATTACTATGATGAAAAAGGAAAAATTTATAAAGTTGAAAAAGGTAAACCTTCTATCTTAAAAATTAAATAGGAGATTTTATGGCTGTTGTCTTTGAACAAGGAGAATCTTTTGCAGATCTTCAAAAGAAAAATACCATACAAGATGAAAGTGAAGATGTAGGTTTTTTTGAATCTGCGTTAGCAGGTGTTGCTACAGGTTTGTGGAACATACCAAAAGGTTTTGTATCATTAGGTGCAGAAATATTTGATTTAGTTGGTGATACTGATACAGCAAAAGATGTTGAAGAATGGTTTGATGAAGTTAATCCATTTGATGATGAAGCTGAAGCAAGAACTGTTGGTAAAGTTTTTCAAGCAATAACACAAGTTGCACCGTTAGCAGTTTCTGGTTTTGCACTCGGAGCTAGAGCAGGGGTTACTGCTGCTAGAGGATTAGGTAAACGAGCAGCTGTTCAACAATTAAGAAAATTAGGTGTAAAAGAAGGTCAACAATTTTCTAGAGAAATAGCTAGAAGAGCTATAGCTGCAAAGCGAGCAGGAAAAAGTTTTAGTTTAGCTAATACAGGTAGAAAGATTATGGGGAAAACTACTGGAGGTGTTATTGGTGGTGGTATCGGAGAAGCAATTGTTGCTGATGAAGATATTGGAACACTAGCTGATATTGCAAAAGGTACATCATTAGAACCTTATGCATTAACTATGATGGATAGAAGCACTGATAAAGAAGGTAGAGATGAAGCATTTAGAAGATTAAAAAATAGATTAAAGTTTGGAACAGAAGGTGCTTTATTTAATTTAGCTTTAATAGGAGCTGGTAAGGGTGTTCAAAAAATTAGAAAAGTAGACCCTAATGGAATTAATGAGTACGCTCCAGGGTTTATTGCAAGAGCAGTACAAAAAATAAGACTCGGCTTATCTCCACAAGGAGGAGGAAGTAGATTAACTATGGAATTATTAAAAGGATCAGATGATACTATTAAAGCAATTGAGTTTGGAACTTTAGAATCAGCTAAAGAAGTAGATAGATTAAGTAAAGATATAATTGAACCTATAAATAATTTTTTACAAAAACAAGCTGTTGATAAAAGATTTACACCTGTTACTCAAAAAAAAGTTTTAGAAACCATACAAGAATCTTTAGAGGGTAAAGTAAATAAAGATTTTATAAAATCAGATGGACCATTTTCTCCATTACAAGATTCTTTATTAAAAGCAGATAAAGCAGAAACAGCTTTGGCTAGAATAAAAATTAAAAAAGGACAACAACAATTATTATCTAAAGTTCCTGAAATAGAAAATCAAATAAAACTTATTGACGATGAATTAAAAGAAATAAAATTAGCTTCGACTGATCAATTAGATCAATTAAATAATTCACCTAGAAGACAAAAATTAATTAAAGATAGAGCTGTTTTAAATAACCAATTAAAATCTATTAATCAAAATTTAAAAGGTTCTGCTAGAATAAAAAAAAATATTTTTAAAAGAAGTGACTATCAAATAAATGATTCTTTAAAACGTTTAACTAATACTATGGCTGATGCAGGTATTGATAATAAAACAATTAAACAATTAGTAGATAGTGTTATTAACATGCGTCTTGGAATAGATAATTTATCAGGTTTTCTTATGCAAGGTGGAAAACTTACTGACGAACAATTTAAAACTTTTAGTAGTGAAATAGGTAGTTACATAAACTATAGATTTAAAGCGTTTGATAAATTACCTTTGTTACAAAAATATAAAGTTACAAATCAAATTAGACAAAAATCTTATAATTTTTTACGAGCAGACAAATTAAATGCATATGCTTTAGATGATAAAAATTATTTTACATCAGGTCCTAATAAAGGTGAATTAATACCACAAACAAAACAACAATTAGAAAAATTAGATATAGAAATTAATAATCAAATTGATAATTTTATACAAAAACAAGGGTTAGACGTAGAAGATGTCATGAATCCAAATTTTAAAAATGGTGTTCAAGCAGTTACAGAAAAAGCTGCAACAAAAGCAGAGATAGAAGCTGTATCTTTAAGTCCAGATATTTTAACAAAAAGAATAGCAGAACCTTGGCAAAGAGAATTATTAGGAGTTGTTAAAGATCCAACATACACTTTTCATGCAACTACGAGCAGGCAAGCTAGATTAGCTTTTGGTTTAAAATACATGGATGATTTAAATAAAGCATTTAGTTCAGGACCAAATAAAAAAATATTTAGTGGAGCTGATGATCTAGTAAAATCAGGAGAGGCTAAAACCATAGCTGAAGCAGAAAGCATATTAAGTGATCCAAACAAATTTAAAAAAGTTGAAATTGAAACAAGACCAGAATTAAGTGGTATGTCAGCACTTGAGGGTAAATATATCAGAGCGCCAGAATATGACGCAATGTTTGATGTAACTAGTAATTGGCTAAATAACACAGATGTTGGAATAGCATATAGATATATGTTATTAGTTCCTAAAGGTGCAACTCAAGTTGCTAAAACAATTTTATCTCCAATAACACACATAAGAAATTTTATAAGTGCTGGAGCATTTGCAGCAGCAAATGGTGCAATATTACCCAACCTAACTGATATACAAACACTAGCTCCTAAAGCTTTAGGAGGTAAAGGGGTTTTAGGTGACGCTTATAAATTAACTGCAGGAAGAGTTTTTGGAACTTTAGATAAAAAAAATATAAGTCAATTTGCAAAATATCAAAGATTAGGAATTGTTGGCACACAAGTTGAAGCAGGTGAGATAGCGAGACTAACTAGAGATATTGCAGGAGGAGCATCAGGTGCAAAAGCTTTACAAAAATTAGAAAAACTACCAACAGGACTTAGAAAAACATTTGATAAACTTCAAGAAGCATATATTGCTGAAGATGATTTTTGGAAAATTACTACGTTTGAATTAGAAAGAAACAGACACTCTAGTATCTTAACTCAATTAGGTATTAATAAAGGTAATTACAAAGCTGTCTTAGAAGAAAATTCACCTAGAGGAAATTATTTTAGAAAAAAAATTGCAAGAAAAGAAATAGCAAATGAATCATTTGAAGGATTTATGGATGAATTATCAGCTAACATTGTAAGAAATCAAGTACCTAACTATGAGTATATTGGTCGAACGGCTAAAGCTTTAAGACAATCTCCATTTGGAAACTTTATAGCTTTTCCATTAGAGATTATGAGAACAGGTAATAATATTATTACACAATCTATAGATGAGATAACTAGCGGTATTCCAGAATTAAAAGCCTTGGGATTAAGAAGACTATTAAGTTTTGGTACAACAGTGGGCGGAATTCCTTATGGTCTATCAGAAATATTTAAAGCTAAGAATGATGTATCAGATGAAGAAATGCAAGCACTTAGAAAATTTGTTCCTGAGTGGTCTAAAAACTCTACATTATTACCAACAGGAAGAGATGAAAAAGGTAACATAAAATATATAGATTTTAGTTATTCAAATGCATATGATTTTTTAACAAGGCCTTACAGAGCTGTTAGTAATGCTTTAGCACAAACAGATGCATCTAATGAATCTTTAAAAGAAGCTTTAGCAAAAGGTATGGGAGACGGTATGGTTGAACTAATGGACCCATTTGCTAGTGAATCTATATTTATAGAAGGTTTAATTGATAGTACAATTAGAAGAGGTATAGGTAAAGATGGTAGAAGAGTATGGTCTCAAGCTGATGATCCTATGGTTAAAATTGGTAAAGGAGTTTTACATATTGGTGAAACATTAACACCTGGATCAATATCTCAATTAAAAAGATTAGGCCAAGCGGCTACAGGAAAAACAGATAAATATGGTAATCTTCATAATTTAAGTGATGAACTACCAGGTCTTTTTGGTTTTAGATCTGTTAACTCTGATCCTGCTAGAGCATTAACATTTATGACAACTTCATTTGTAAGAGATTTAAAAAATGCAGATAACTTGTTTACAGCGCCATTATTAAGAGGTGGAAGAGTAACTAAAGAAGATATTATTAAAGGTTATAAATATTCTCAAGCTCAAAGATTTTCAACTTTAAAAGAAATGTATAAAAATATAGATGCTGCTAGAACTTTAGGAATTTCAAATGCAGTGCTTAATAGAAAAATAAAAAGAAAAGGTGTTAAGAAAGAAGTGTTCGATCAATTAATGAGAGGTAAATTTACACCAACTAGACCAAGTGATTTTTTTATTAAAAGATTAGGTGAAATTAATAGAGATTTAAATAAATTAACTGAAACTCAAATTCGTAATCCATACTTTGAAGCTATAAAAGATATAAATAAAATTGTAGCTGAAAATAGAAATACAAGTTTATCAGATGGTGAAGTTAAGTTTTTTGAAGATGTTGAATCACCAGTCATACAACAAGAACCACGGATCATAACACCATCTTTAAACACGTCTCCTGTTAGTCCTAATATAGTTAATGCACAAGGCAAAAATGTTAGCTCGACATTACCTGCTAATTTTGCTAGTTTACCCACTGCCGATAGAGCAAAAATAATAGAGGAGTTTTTTAGATCATGATGAACAAAGTTAAAAGTTTGGGCGGTTTGATAGGCAAGTCCTATCGGGTTTCTATTGTGACGGGGGTTACAATATAATGGTTAAAAAATCTGCATTGCAAAAAATTGAGTCGCATGAAAAGCTTTGCAGAATTATGCAGAAACAAACCTTTGATCAAATAAAAGAAATGCAAGAACGAATTAAAAGATTAGAATATTGGATAGTTGGTGGTATGGGAGCTGTCCTAATAACTTTACTAACAGATATAGCAAAATAAAAAAAATTTATGCAACTTAGCAAACACTTCAGTTTAAAAGAGATGACCAAATCGATGACCGCTCAACGTAGGGGTATTGATAATACACCAGGAGCAGGTGAGATCAAAAGCTTAGGAGATCTGTGTTATGAGGTCTTAGAGCCACTACGAGCACACTTCGATAAACCAGTCACAATTACATCAGGATACCGCTCAGAGGCGCTCTGTGAGGCTATAGGCAGCAAAAAAACGTCACAGCATGCCAAGGGGCAGGCCGTCGACCTAGAAATTTTTGGCGTACCAAATATTAAGACAGCTTACTGGTTACAAAATAACGTGGACTTCGATCAATTGATCATGGAATACTACGACAAAGACGATCCTGCAGGGGGATGGGTTCACATATCTTATCACGAATCAGGTTCAAACAGAAAACAGGTGCTAACTTTTGACGGCAAAAAATACACCGAAGGCCTTCCAGATATGGAATGGAAGGGTGGCAAAGTAGTTGGTTAAATCCAATCTCTTAACTCTTCACCTAATACTTCAGATGCAATATTAATTTTTTTACGTAAAGCTTTTACTATCTTCTCATCCACAGTATCTTCTGTAATAAGATCAACATAAGTCACAGCTTTCTTTTGACCAATACGGTGAGCTCTATCTTCGGATTGTAATCTTTTCTCTAAATCATAACCATTAGAATAATAGATCACATTACTAGCTGCAGTAAGAGTGATACCATAACCACCAGTCTGCGGTGTACCAATTAAAAACCTACACTCAGGATCATCTTGAAACTTTTTAATATTACCTTGTCTTTCATCTTGAGGCGTTAAGCCATAATAATCGACCACGGATCCTGGACCATATTCTTTTACAATGCTTTCTATTATGTTTGTAATATCTTTTTGATAGTTAGCCCAGATGATTGCTTTACCTTCTATCTCTTCAAGCACATTCATAAGTTCATTAACCCTGTTATTTTTTATAAGTTGAGTGCTGCCATCATCAGCAGTAAAATGTCCGCAAGTTATTTGATGCAATCTCATTAGTTGAGTTAACACAGTTACAGTAGATGTAACCTTACCATTCAACATAGCAAGAGCTGTTTTTTTCATTTGATCATAAAGTTTTAATTGTTCTGCTGTAAGAGAAATGTTTCTTTTAACATAGATCTTGTCAGGTAAATCTAGACAATCTTCTTTTAATACTCTGTAAGAAAAACCTTTTAGCTTATCTGATAACTCACCTATATTTTTAAAATAATTAACCACTTGTATTGACCTCCCTCTAGCATTGATTGTTTTCATTTCTGCATATCTATTTCTAAAAGCGTAGAATGATTGAAAGTTTAATAACCACGGATCAAGGAACTCGCACTGACTATATAAATCTAACGGATTTTTTGTAACAGGAGACCCTGTCATTATCCTTCTATACTTTGCTGACTTAGCTAACGATAAAATATTTTTAGTTCTTTTAGCGGAAGAATTTTTTATGGTGGTGGACTCATCTATTGCAACCATAGCTCTATGACAGCTTAAAAATTTAGAAGCAAACTGTGTTCCTTTTGGTGTACTCAAAGCTTCTACATTCATAATTAATATGTGTAGTTTTTCTTCTGTTTCAAATAAACAATCTAAACTTTCTTTTTGTTTTTTTGTAATTAATGCTTGCCATAATACGGACACACTTTCTATATGATCTGGTAAGTGTGTTGGTATTTCTTGATTATGCCAAGTACCAATAACACCTTTGGGTGCAATAATTAAAGCACCATCTACTTTGCCTTTATCATAAAGCATAGCAAGATTATCTATTAATACTTTTGTTTTACCTGTACCCATCTCCATAAAATAAGCATAGGTTTCTTTATTCCACGATTTTTCCAACGCAGTTAATTGATGTGCGTATGGCTTTGTCTTAAACTTGTAATCCATATATTTTCTTCTTTCTATTGACTTATATATAAAGGATGTTATATGATCTGTCAATGTCAGAAAGTACGAAATATGAAGATCTTAGAAATATCCACGAACCTACTGTCTATGTAATTCAAGAGATAGCAGGAACTAGAGATGGTAAGCCTAAGATAAATGTCATGGGTGCATCTAAGTATGGTAGATTTAAATTTCTATTACCAGAGATGTCACAAATGATTTTTTCTCCAGGCCCATTAATTTTTAAACTTAGAAAAGGTTTAGATAATTTTAATAAGAAAGATTATTTACTACTTACAGGCGATCCTGCAATCATTGGTGTTGCATGTTCTATTGTATCTGATATTACAAACGGCAAATACAATTTACTCAAATGGGATAAGCAAGAAAGAAGATATTATCCTATAGAAATAAACTTATACGAGAAAGGAGAAGTTAATGAGTATTAAACAACAAGTAAAGTTCAAAGAAGAAATAAACTTTGAAGAAGACCAACAAGATGCAATGAAAAAAACTGGTAACATCCAGTCACTTGCAGATCAAGTTGAAAGATTAGAAGGTGTCGCTTCAGATATAGAGACGGCAGAAAGTAATCTAAAAGAATTAAAAAAGAAACGAGATCATATATCGGGTGAGGTCATACCCACCATGATGTCAGAGATGGGTCTTGCAGAATTAAAGCTGCACGATGGATCACATCTAAAAGTTTCTACGTCATATAGAGCTCACATAAGTGAAGCTAATAAAGAGATGGCGTATAACTGGCTTCGTAATAATGGACTAGGGGATATAATCAAAAACGAGATATCCGTATCCTTTGGTCGCAACGAAGATAACAAGGCGGCTGATTATGCCGAACTTGCAAAAGGTCAAGGGTTCCAACCGACACAAAAGATGAAGGTAGAACCCATGACTTTGAAAGCGTTAGTCCGTGAGCGTATTGAGGCTAATAAAGAAATGCCAACGGAAATCTTCGGGATATTCTCGGAGAATAAGACAACAATAAAAAGGAACAAATAAACATGAACCAAGTAACAGAAAAAAAGAATGGTGCACTAGCTACATTTGATATGGAAGCTGATGCACAAAAAGGAGCCCAGAATATTTCGCAAGAAGATCTTGCGTTACCATTCTTAAAAATTTTGGGACAACTATCTCCAGAGGTAAACAAAAGAGATGGTAAGTATGTCGAAGGCGCAGAGCCAGGCAAAATAATAAACACTGTAACTAATGCATTGTATGACAAGATTTCTGTTGTACCTTGTTATTACAAAAGACAGTACATTGAATGGCAAGATAGAGGTACCAGTACAGGTGCACCTGTTGCAATTCACGATGCTGACAGTGATATAGTAAGTCAAACAACTAGAGGTAAAGACTATAAAGATAGATTACCGAATGGTAATTATCTAGACAATACAGCTAGTCACTTTGTACTTATTGTTGGTGATAGCCCAGAGACAGCTATGATTTCTATGAAGTCTACTCAACTTAAAGTTAGTAGAAAATGGAACTCAATGATGATGGGTATTAAGATGCAGGGTAAGAACGGTTTGTTTACTCCGCCAACTTACAGCCACATTTATAATCTATCCACTGTTCAGATGTCTAACGACAAAGGAACATGGTTTGGTTGGGATGTAGCAAAGGTAGGACCAGTTACAGATAAAGGTATCTATGATATGTCTAAATCTTTTGCTGAATCTGTAAGCAAAGGTGAAGTTCAGGTTAAACCTGAAGTTCAGGAACAAACTAAAAAATCTTTGAATTTATAGTATCCTAGGTAGTGGGCGTCGAAGCGAGAGTGGAAGCGCCCACTTTTAATTTATGAATGATAAGATAAATACAAAACCTATTACCTATGAAGATTGGCTTGATCTTGGTCACGTAATAGTACCCACTGATCAAAAGAAAGCTAGGGTCAGTTGGAAGAAAGAAGATTTTAGTTTAACGAAAGAAGAATGGAAAAACAATCACACAAAAGCACAAATAGCATTAAGACTAGATCATCATATTGATTTAGATATAGACAACTTTGTTGTCAGAAGATTTATAACACGATATTTAAAAGACTGTGGTGCAGTCTATGGTAGAAAAAATAATCCAGATAGTCATTATCTTTGGACAGGTTCTTGTAAATTTATACAATACATATTACCAAAAAGTTTTGAAAAGAACTTTGAAAAGTTTCCACATGGTGCAACTCTTTGTGAACTACGAAGTGGTAAAGAAAGATACACTATAGTTCCAGAATCTCCTTATGATGATAATGGAGAAATGGTTGAATGGTCAAGCTATACTAAGATTCACGAATACAGTGGTAACATAAAAGTTGATGTAGGCAAGATAGCTTTATCTACTGCACTTACAATTATATATCCTTCTGCTGGATCTAGAGATATTTATTGCACAGCTGTAGCAGGAACTTTAATTAAAAATACTGATTGGACAACAGAAGAAATTAATACATTTGTTCACAACATTGCAATAGAAGCAAATGATACCGAAGCTGAAAAGCGTAATGAGAAAGGAACTACAGGAAGAAAAGCAGAGAAGTTATATGGTATCCCTAAACTAGCAGAGGTTTTAGATGTCGAACAAAAAGATGTAATAAAATTATTTAGTTGGATTGGTATTGAAAACAATACTGAAGAGATACAAGAACACGTCGGAGAGATAACTGAGTATGGTAGTGATAGATATTTTGTAAAGATATACACCACAGAAGAAGGTAAGAAAGTAGAAAAAGATATAACTGTAGAAGGGCCACAGTTAATGAATAAAAAAATATTCTATAACGAAGTGATGAAACAAGCTGCAGTATTTTTACCTTATATGAAAGAGATGGATTTTGAAAAGATGATGATAGCTAAGTTTGAAACAAGAAGAAAGTCACAAGACTATGATCCAGAGTCTAGTGAAGACTTAAGATTTATTGGTTGGTTTGAAGGATTTATTGCAGAGCATAAAGCTTTTACAGATAAAAAAGAACTGCACTTATTTGGTATGCCTTTTTATAATATTAAAAATGAAAGTTTAGAATTTAAATTAGATAAGTTTGATGACTACTTACAAAAGAAAAGAGTAAACATGGCTAGAGTTGATTTAGTTTTAAAGTGTAGAGGGGTTCTTAAGGCAAAAAAATACAGAGGTAAATACAAAGAACATTCTTGTTCTTCATACAAGATAGAAAAATATAATGTAGATGAATCAAATCTAATTATAGATGGAGAAGCAGAAGAAATCATAGAGGTAAAACAGATAGAACATGAACAATCTTAAATTTATTGTTGGCCCACCAGGCACAGGAAAGACTCACATATATTTAAAAACTAAATATAAAGAACTTTTAGAAACCTACTCACCAGAAAAAATGATTTTATTATCTCATACTAATGTAGCTGCTAATGAAATTAGAGAAGCAGTAGAAGATTTACCTGAGATTAAAAATATGAAACTAGAAGATAATTTTTTTGAGAATAGAATCTGCACAATTCATAAATATTGTCAGAGTAAATTAATTAAAAAATCTTTATTTAAAGATGAAGATCATATGAACCTTTGTAGAATGCACAAAGAATTTAGATACCACGATGTAAAAGAAGATGTTTCAGAAGACCATGACTTTTATAAATTTGTTAAAGGTGCAATTGGTAGAGGTCTTACCACACAACAATACTATCTTATTTTAAAACAGAACGGTGATTTAAAAACTTACAAAGATTTAAGAATGATTAATCAAATGATTGAATGGGCTACAGAATATAAAAAGAATGAACAGGTAAGAGCTTATGAAGATATGATACAAGAGTTTAATAATCCAAATGTTAAAGAACCAGACATAGATGTATTGATAGTGGATGAAGCACAAGACAGTAACGTACCACAAAGAAAAGCTTTAGAAAAAATAGCAACCAATGCAGAAGAATTTATAATGGTAGGAGATCCTGATCAAACTATATTTGAATGGGCTGGAGCAGATGCAGATTATTTTCATACTATATCTAAGAACGCAGAACAATTAAAGCAGGGTTTAAGATGTGGTAAAACAATAAATGAATTATGTAAAAAAATTATAGCTCCCATATGGCAAGAGTATGATTACAATAGAATCTGGAAACCTGCAGAAAATATAATTGGTCATCATTATCATTTACCTAATTACATATCAGACTGTTCACATATGAGAATTCTATTAGACAAAATAAAAAATACAAAAGAAACTTTTTTATTTACATTCAGAGGCAACCCCTCACACAAATGGGCTAGAGCTTTCTTATTAAGAAACGGAATTAATTTTTCTGCTGTAGGTAATTCTGATTTTGTTTCTAAAAAACAATTTGATTGTCATAAAAACTGGCCTGCTTTTGTGAAAGGTAAAGCTATGCCTTTGCAACAAATAAAATATTTTTGGGAGTATATGGGTATGCAAACTATTGTAAGAGGAAAAGGAAAAGAAACATTTAAAGATTGGATTGATAAGGATTATACTATTCAAGAACTAATAGAGAAAAATTATTTATATGAAAAAAGCCTTGAGTTTACTGACTTTTTAGACACTCGAGTAAAAAGTAGAACCAATGAAGAGCAAGTTAGATTTATAAGATATTTAATTAGAGACGGCGTAGACATTGAAGAAACAAGTAGAGTTCAATACGGAAGCATACACAAAGTAAAAGGTATGACTTTTGATAATGTCATTGTAGATTTAACTGCAACAAGAAGAGAAGATTATTTTACACAACTTCGTTTAAAGTATGTAGCATACAGTAGAGGAAGAGTAGATTGTTGGACAATCACATCACAAAAACAATACACACTAGGAGTAAGACAATGACTAAAGTATGGGACAAGCAGCACGGTGGATCACACTATCAAAAATATAAAATACAACCAAGTAAGTTTGTAGTTGAGAATGAGTTGTTATATCCTGAAGGTTGTGCTATAAAATATATAATAAGGCACCGTGACAAAGGAAAGAAACAAGACATATTAAAAGCAATACACTTTTTAGAAATGATAATTGAAAGGGATTATAATGTGTAAGACCCCAGAAGATTTAGATCTAAAAGATATAGACACAGTTGCAATCGATATAGAAACTTATGACCCTAACTTAAAATCAAAAGGCCTAGGTGCAGTTAGAGGAGATGGATTTATTTGTGGTATTGCAGTTGCAACAGATAAAGAGATTGCATACTTTCCATTGAGTCACGCAGATACAGATTTATCTTTAGATAAAAAATTAAAAATCTGGGAATCTTTAAACGAAAAGATTTTTCAAAATGAAAAGATTACTAAAGTTTTTCACAATGCAATGTATGATGTATGTTGGATAAGAGCTGCGACAGGTAAAAAAATGAAAGGTAGAATTGTAGATACAATGATTGCTGCTTCTGTAATTGATGAGAATAGATTTAGATATTCATTAGATTCTCTTTCAAAAGATTATTTAAAAGATGAGAAATATAAATATGACTTACAAGAAAAAACATTAGAGTGGTCTGGTGGTACAGTAAAAGATCCAATGACTAACATGCATAAGCTACCCGCTTCTGTTGTAAAAGAATATGCAAAACAAGATGTAAGTTTAACTTTACGTTTATGGAATTTATTTAATAAAAAATTAGACGAGGTATTATATATTAAACCAGAAAATAAAGAAGAGAAAACATGTAGAAATATATTTGAATTAGAAACAAAATTATTTCCTTGCCTAGTTGACATGAAATTTAAGGGAGTTAAAATAGATACCGCAAAAGCTGAACTGTTTGGAGAAAAGCTAGAGAAAAGAAAAACTAATCTTATTAATATAATTAAAAAAAGAACAGGACTAGATATACAAATCTGGGCTGCATCATCTATAAAAAATTTATTAGATCAACAAAAGATTACAAATTATAAAACAACACCTAAATCTAAACTACCTCAACTACCCAAAGATTATTTACGAACACACGAAAATAGATTCTTAAGAATGGTAGCTAAAGCTAGAGAATGTGACAAAGCTAAGTCCACATTTGTAGATGGTCTATTAGGTTTTGTTCACAATGGTAGAATACATGCAGATATAAATCAGATCAGAGGAGATAGTGGTGGGACGGTGACTGGTAGATTTTCAATGTCAAATCCTAATCTACAACAGATTCCATCAAAAGGTTTTATTGGTAAAAAGATGAGAGAACTATTTATACCTGAAGAAGGGACTAAATGGGGCAGCTTTGACTACTCACAACAAGAGCCACGAATTGTAGTACACTATGCTATTAAAATAGGACTACCTGGAACTGATGGTTTACAAGAAGAATTTGATAAAGAGAACGCAGACTTTCATCAGATCGTTGCAGATATGGCAAACATACCAAGGTCACAAGCTAAAGTAATTAACCTAGGTCTTTTCTATGGCATGGGTAAATTAAAACTACAAAAAGAATTAAACCTAGAACGTGTTGATGCTAACAAATTATTTCAAACGTATCATGGTAAAGTACCTTTTGTTAAACAATTATCTTATGCTTTATCAGACTTTGCATCAGAAGAAGGGCTGTTATATACTTTAGGGGATAGATTTTGTAGGTTTAATAAGTGGGAAACTACTGATAAGAAATGGAACTCTAAGATAAATAGATTTGATGAAGTACCTTTATACACTAAAGAACAAGCTATCGATGCTTATAAACTAGAGCAGATGGAAAAGTATAAAGAACTAGTAGACGAGAAACTAGAACACTTTGAAAAACATTACACACCAGCATTCACTTACAAAGCTCTAAATAAATTAATACAAGGATCAGCTGCGGATATGACAAAAAAGGCAATGGTCGATCTATATGAAAAAGGTATAGTGCCTCACATACAAATACACGATGAACTTTGTTTTTCGACCACGGACCACGAAGCAGAGTTGATCAAACAAACGATGGAACAAACCATACCTCTTGAAGTCAAGAATAAAGTAGACTATGAATCTGGACCAAATTGGGGTACAATGAAATGAGGATAAATTATGGCTTACTTAAATGCAAATATTCCTGTACAATACGCACAAATAAAAAGGGAGTATTTATATGATCTCAAAAAACATCACGGAGAAGTTGAAGACTGCATTATCTTTGGTATTAGCTGTATTACAGGTAGGGCTATCCTATGGCATGCACTTATGGAAAATGGCGCAATCTTTTATCGTCTCCCAATTACGGCTTTTATTCAACGTGGTTATGAACCCAAGTCTGTTCCACCCAAGAGACTTGATGAACTGGAGCTTTGGAATTCTTTTAGTTATTATCCTGCTGTTACTACTTATGATATTTTAGGTGGACAACACGGAAAATATATAGGCAAAGATAAAAAATGGCATCACGGTAGTTATTTATTTACCGTTGACTTTGCACATCCAGAGAGTAATATAGTAGACACCGATCACTCGGAAGTACCGCACGAACACAAGTGCGCTCATATATTGGCGTTGGATGACGGCAATTATGCGGCTCAGCCAAACAATAGATTAATCTGGGACATACCTTCATTCACAGTTAAGGATGATACTCCTGACTGGAAAGTTCAAACTAATGAATGGAATGTAGAAGACTCAGGTAAATGGAAAACTGAAGACACTGACAATTTCTTTTATGAGATTGAAGAAAAAAAATGAGGATAGTAAATGAACTTAGCAGATTTATTAAAAAAGAATTTTGTATTAGTACCTGTAGTAGCTTCAGTGCTAGTCGGTACATTTACTGGCGTTCGTTATATTGTTAATCTTACAGATACCATCAACACTAATCAGCAAGAAATCGTAGATCTTAAACGAGATTTAAAAGTTGCCGAAGATAAAATTGTAGATCAAAATACAAGACTAACTTCTGCAGAATCTACGTGGCAGATGGCAGAAAATTTATACAGACAACTAGCAGATCAAGTCAGAGAACATGACTATGATATTAAGGATTTAAACAGGTAATGTATGGAGGTTCTCAGGATGAATTATTATTTTACAGGATTAATTATTCTAGCTCTTACAATATTAGCTTTGTTTGTAGAACCTGCGTATCCTAGAAACGAATACCTTAACGACTATGGTGTAAGATGTGGAGAGTTTGAAATAAGAACCGATAAAAGAGAAACTGATTATAATTATTCTGACAGTAGCACTAATGAACAACAATACTTAAGTTTTACTTATAGAAAATATTTAGGCACAGACTGTAAAACAGCAAAAGAAAACGTAGCAATCAAACAACAATTAGAGTTAATGAAGATGTGTGGTAGGGTTAATAGTAATCCAAGTCTTGCAAACAATTCTAATTTTGATTTATTGGTATCTAAATGTAAAGGTGTAACTCCTGCACGAGATAATACTAGACCAGCTGACTCACAAAGTTTATGGGATGATATGAAAGATGAGTATAAAAAAGAGAATCCAGAGGTTAATTTAATGGGAGATAAGTTCATAAAACCCAGTAAAAAGAAGCTTATTATACCTAAGTATTTAACTGAAGAAGGAAGTGTGATATTACCTTTACCTAAACCTAAGAGTGAAGAAGAAGAATGGAATGAAATAGAATGAGTAAGAAACCTTTAAATATATCTGAGGAAGCTGCTGTACAGATGCCGATGAAAACGGTAGCCTCGCTAATTCTGCTCGTAGCAGCTGGCGTGTTCGCATACACCGAGTTGACGGCCAGGTTGGTATCACTGGAGACATCACGTGAGTTGTTTGAAAATGATTTACTTAAAAAAAGTGAGCAGGTCCCCGTAGACCAGGAGCAGCTATTTTTATTAGAAGATCTTTATAAGTCGGTCGAGCAGATTGAAACACGGATCGAGGACATGATGCACAATAAAGTTAATATACAATTTTTACAAAAAAATCAGGAAAAGGTTTTAGAAGATCTTGAAGCCCTAAAAGATAAGGTAAGAGCAAATGGCAACGGGACGCATTAATAGACAAATTATAGATTACATCGAATCGATGGAAAGAAAAGCAAAACAAATGAGTTATGTAAAAAATTTAAAAAAAGAAGTAGAAACTGGCAAGAATGGTACACAAAAATATGTTATTAAGCAAGGTGTAAACAAAGGAAAAGTTTTATGACAGAAATGGTAATAGCTTTGCTAATGATAGTCAATGGTGAAATCAAAGAACATAGAATACAAGAGTCTATGTCAAACTGTTTAAAAGGTAAACGTGTTGCTATGCGTGAATCTAAAAAACACATAGAATATCAGTGCATAAAATCTATGGCTGAAACAGAAATTTATTTAGGTGAAAAATCTATAAAAAAGCTTATACTTAAATAATGAAAATTACAGCAGAAATAGTAAATGGTAAATGTCCAACGTGTGATGAGTTTACAATGTTAGTTGGGCTTACAAAAGAAATGTATAGATGTATGAATTGTGGTGCCGATCTTCAGCAACACGTAAATGGAAAAATAACTTACTTACCACACATAACTAGACCTGATGATATGAATGTGTTTGTAAAAGAATGGACAGATGGCCAAGAAATCTAAATTTGGTGTAGCAACGGCACCTCGTGATAAACCTAAGAAAAGGCCTGGACGTCACAAAAAGAACAGAAATAAGCATGAAAAACGTCAACAAAAAAAACAAAAGAAAGGTTGACATTATCATATAATATCCTATATTTTAGGTATGAAAGAAAAAATAATAACAATAAAAGTAGATGGTGCAGCACAAGGCCAATGGTCTAGTCTGTTGTTAGAACTTAACTTAATGAAACAAGCATGGAAATCTTACGGTGTTGATATAAACATAAAAGCATCAGGATTAAAAAATGTTTTGAATCACGGAACAAAGGTACATGATGGATCTAATAATACTAAACGACGGACTGTATCAACTAATACCCGTAACAGGTAAACTGTTAGATGGTATAGAGTTGGTAACCAAAGTCGATTGTTTTGAGTTGTGTGAAATACTAAGACTAAAACTAACCGGCTATGTAAATGAATTAAATTTACATATCATGAATGATGGTAGTGGTAGTTTAGTTGGTTGTATGTGTAGATAAAATTGTAAAAGCTCAAGGGCGTCCAAATCTTGCCAATGGCATTTCCCTGTACGTTAGCTATGATGGGTAAAACCTAGCAACCTGGAGTTTGGCCGGCTGTTAGTACGTCGACGGAAAGCAGCTGGTTTTATATGAATAGACCTACCCTAAAGAGGGAAAAAAGTAAGGGTAGGTAATGGTGAGAAATTATCTCGCTTTACCATTATTCTGCCACAATGTCAAATAGTTCTCTCTGGAGTGCAATAAAACTTAACAAACATATTATATTGATTAACATCAGTCCTACCTATTTCTTTCATTTTTTTTACAGATTCTTCATAACCAAACATAAGACAATCATATTGTGTATCAAATCTTTCCGGCCATTCATATGCCGGCATACAAGTACCTGCTACTTGTGAACAAATGATTAAACTTAATAATATTTTCATTGACAATCCTATAATATCACCTATATATGGGTTATTAATATTTTATTAGTATGAAAGGAAACGCATGACAGACATGACAAAGTATAAAAATGTTTCTCTAACAAAAGAAACATACGCTACTTTAGATAAACTATCAAAGGTATTATTGCCCGATGCAAAGTTATCTATAGCAAAAACAATTGAATCAATTGCAAATGAGAAAGCGAAAAAGTTAAATGGAAAAATTAAAAAAAGCTAGAGTAAAAATACATATTTGTCCAACGTGTAAAGGTAATGGATATGTAAAAGTAGCAACAGAGGGAAAGGACCAGGTACATCAGTGCTGGGACTGTGACTCGGAAGGGGAATTCTATGAAGTCGATGATATGGGTTGGATTGATGATGGTACTTCTGACAGCTTGCACTAGTAAGTTTGATGGGTTTGATCCGGTAACTTCAAGTTTAAGGTGGGTTATAACACACGATAAAGATGCCTCACAGTAAACATATAAAAGGTGATCGTGCCGAGTTAATTGCTGCTGAATATTTTATTAACTTAGGATATTCAGTACACCGTAATATGTCACAACACGGACCCATTGATCTAGTGTTGATTGATGAAGACGGCACCGGTGATGTTATATTGATTGATGTAAAAGCTATAAGTTTACGAACTAAAAATGGTTATAAAGTTAATCGAACTCCAACAAAAAAACAAAAAGAATTAGACGTACAATTAATTTTTGTAGATTTAGATACAAAAGAAGTGCTAGATATAATGCCTAGTAAACGAGATAAACAAGTAAATAAAACAGACATGACTAATGTTGTAATATTTAAAAGGAAAAACAATGCCCAAGAAAATTAAAAAAGAAAAAAATCCACAGATAGAAGTTAGAACTTTTAACTGGGGACCTTGTGTTATCAAACTTAAGATACAAGATGATTTTAAAAAAGCATTATTAAGTGAGATTAAAAAATCTTCTGAAAGTTATAATCATAAACTTGCAGGTCAGATAGAAAAAGAAATAGGTTACACACAAGAGTCTAGAGATAAACTTATACCATATCTTGCACCGTACCTTGGTATATACGATCAAATGTTTCAAAAGTTTCAAGGTAAAATGTATGATTCAAAACCAGAGTATGCATTAACAGCTTTGTGGTGTAATTTTCAACGTCAGTATGAGTTTAACCCACCACACGATCATGATGGTAAGTTATCATTTGTAATATATTTATCTGTGCCAGAACCTTTGACGAAAGAAAACAAAGAGTACACTGGTAAGTCTTGTGGACCTGGTGGTATTCAGTTTATGTATGGTGAGGGCATAAGGGATTGTATAACGTATATGTCATACTTTCCAAAAGACGGAGAGATGTTTGTCTTTCCTGCATGGTTAAAACATTGGGTTAGTCCATTTAACTCTGATTGTGTACGTGTATCAGTCAGTGGTAATGTACATGACTCAGCACCACTCAATCAAATTAAGAAAGGAACACTGGTAAAAGAATGATGTTAAAATTTTATTTATGGGTAATGGGTTGGTCTGGCTCTATTAATACTTGGGCCTGGCACAAACAAGCTACTATAATCAAGAACCGACAACAGCAAGAGGATGAAGAGTACGTTAAGGAGTTAAAGAAAAAACTATGATTGGTTTGTTTTTTGTAGGTATGGGAGTTACTTTTGTAGGTGCTTTGATTGTTTGGTATGTAATTAATAACTATGTTGTAAATGATGATTAACGAAAAAGATTTATTAGAGTACGAGAATATTGGTCGAAAGATTAAGAGAAATGATAAGTACACCTATGTCGATGCAGCAAGGATCGAGGACCAAGGAACACGGCTCTATGATGTAAATGGTACTAGACTTCCTAGTGTGACTACTGTATTAGGCAAAACCAAAAATCAACAATTCTTAAAAGAATGGAAAGCCAAAGTCGGTGAAGCAGAAGCAGAACGAATCAAAAATGTATCTAGTAGTAGGGGGACAGCTATGCACAAATTCCTGGAACACTATATCCTCGGAACTGGCTACGATGATCTTACAGAACTCGGACAGAAGGCGAAAACCATGGCCCAAAAAGTTATTGACGTGGGTCTCACACCGGTTGATGAATGGTATGGTTCGGAAGTTACGT
>WLWH01000411.1_pt1 | contig 35355 bp, 40 predicted proteins | sample 6712741 | NCBI WGS metagenome assembly WLWH01 (sample SAMN12718694, study PRJNA515312) | sponge metagenome | isolation source: marine sponge | host: Mycale hentscheli | place: New Zealand: South Island, Marlborough, Capsize Point | collected 2003-05-01
CTTGGATTACTGGTTCTGCTGGTGGTGCAATGACAAGTGATGTTGATAACATGCAAGTAAACTTCTTGTCAGAGAGAGCTGTTTGTACTTTAGGTGCTAACAACTTCTTTATCTTCCAAGAGTAATAGAGTGAATTTAATGGGGGTGTTAAAGCCCCCATTATTATTATAAAATTTAAATCTAATCAAATGAAAACTACTAAATATGTAGATAAAATCTACAAACTCACGCGTGACACAGCGCCATTATCTTTAATCCTAGCATCAAGACATACCCAAAGATTTCCTCTTTTGTGGTTTGATGAAGAAACAGGAACAAATAAAGCTTTACGATATGCAAGAAATCAAAACTCTCCCTTTCAGGAAGACCAAGATGATAATGCAATATTAGAGCCCATAGTATTTGAAAACGGATTTTTAACTGTCCGTAAAGAAAATCAAGTCTTACAGAAATTTTTATCTTATCACCCTGGTAAAGGTAGGGTGTATGTTGAAGTTGATAAAGCTAAAGATGCGGCCCAAATTGTTGAAGACTTAAATGCCGAGGTTGATGCTTTAATAGAAGCACGTCAGCTAACGGTAGACCAAGTAGAAAATGTAGGTAGAGTCCTTTTTCAACAAGATGTTACAACTATCACAACTGCTGAACTAAGAAGAGATATTTTGGTGTTTGCTAAAAACCAACCTAAAGATTTTTTATTATTGTTAAAAGATCCGGCATTAAAGTTAAATGCTGAAATACAATTATTTTTTGATAAAAAGATTTTACAGTTCAGGAATAATAACAAGGAGGTGTGGTTTAATACACCCTCTAATAAAAAGAAAATGTTAAACGTTCCTTATGGAGAAGATCCAATTTATATAATAGCATCTTTCTTTCAAACCGATGAAGGGTTAGAATCATTAAAACATTTATCAGGATTGGCAAAGAACATGTAAATAGTGCGTTTTAATTTTCTGTATCTTTGTTTTTTTAACACATAAAATTTTTTATTATGAACAAGTATGCAAGTATCACCGTTGGCGGTGGAGTAGAGCAGTTCTCTGTAAAAGATGTAGCATCTTGCTATTTAGATAGTTCAGATGATATTGTAATCGATTACATTGATGGTTCTCAAAGTAAAATTGCGTCAGGCTCGGCCTTAGTACAAGCAGACGTAGACACCGTATTCGGTGTTATTAAAAGTGCTCAACAACAAAAATGGACTCAAGTATTATACAGTATACCGGGTTTGAGCCAAACGGTAAACGCTTTTACATTCACCTTTTAAATCTTAGAAATTATGAATAAATTTTTAGTAATTGGAAATTATGTTTTTGGAGGTGATGTATTATACGTTGGATTAGTTACAAACAATATTGTTTTGAACTATAAGGACAAGCAAATAACTTTAGCAGGTTCAGGAAATATGACTGCCGCAGACAAAACGGCTATCGAATCTGCTCTTGTAACTGTTTGGGGACAAGGCTATACAGACGCAACCATTGACGTAACTTTAAGTCAAGCGATAACAACGATTTCATAAAACTCGTTTTAGTCGATAGGTTAAGAAGAGGTCAAGAAAAATTGACCTCTTTTTTTTTTACTTATCTTTGTGTAAAAGAATAACAATGATAAATTCTGTACGAAATACAGTTTTAGCAATCATAAATAAGAATAACTATGGCTATATTTCACCGAGTGATTTCAACTTATTTGCTAAACAAGCACAATTAGATTTATTTGATGAGTATTTTTTTCAATACAATCAGCAGATAAATGAAGAAAACGCTAGGTTATCAGGCACGGGATATGCAGATTTAAAAAAGGGCTATGAAGAAGTTATTGATACTTTTTCAGATACAGCTAGTTTAGCACAAACTTATACTACGGCCACCGCTCAAGCACCAACAGGTTTAGGTAATGTTTACTTAATGCCGACCACTGAGACCACTGGATCAGATTATTATTTATTAAATAAAGTTTTAGTTTACTCTACCATAACAGCCACTGGAACAAACACGGGAGTGGCTGGAGCAAACGCTGGTAATGAATTAATAGATGCAGCGGCTAATTTTACAGCTGACTTGGTAGGCAAAACACTTTCTATAGTATTAAGCGACAACGTCGTTACTACTGCCTTAATAGTAGGCTTTACAAATACCACCACATTAACAATCAATACAACTTTAATTACGGCAACGGGAAAAGATTATAAAATATATTCATCATCAAATTTGTCAGCTGAAGCGGAGCTCGTTAATAGTAGTAAAATAACAATGTTAAATAACTCATTACTTACCGCTCCTAACATTACATATCCAGCTTATACTCAAGAAGCAAATAGCATAACAATACACCCCAACACCGTATCAGCTATGGGTCAGGTAGTTGCACAATACATTAGATACCCCAAAGATCCTAAGTGGACCTTTACAACAATTGCTGGGGGTGCTCCTATATTTGACCAGAGCCAAGCGGATTATCAAGATTTTGAGTTGCCTATTGATGATGGAAATGATTTGGTTTCTAAAATACTTCAATACGTTGGAATATCAATTAGAGAAGGAGATGTGTTTAAGTTTGGTCAAGTTGAAGAACAAATGCAAAATCAAGAACAATAATTATGGCTTACATAGATCAAAAAAAATATTACACTAATGATGGCGTCAACCCAACGGATTTAAATTGGGGCTCTTATCAGTACGTTAGTTTGACTGATATTGTAAACAACTTTCTTTTAATGTATGATGGAAACCATTCATTGATTAATAATGAAGACAGGTTTAAAATACTATTTCATGCTAAGCGTGGTATCCAAGAATTAAACTATGACGCTTTTAAAGAAATTAAATCATTGCAGCTTACTGTTTATTCTGATTTAAGATTTGTGTTACCCTCTGACTATGTAAATTGGGTACGTGTCTCTTTGTTTAAAAACAATACAATAAGGCCGCTAGTTGAAAACATACAAGTTCAGTCGGCACTATCATACGTTCAATCAGCAACAGCTACATTTACTTATGATGCGGATGATAATGTAAATACTCAAACATCCACCTTAGATTCGTCAAGACAAGATGGTTCACTAAATAGCATTTACTTAAACCAAGCTAATTTAGATCAAGATAATAATCCACCTTACAACGAGGACTATTACGATACTTTCATAGGAGCTCGCTACGGGCTTAACACAGAGACAGCCAATATCAACCCTACCTTTACAATAGATAAGAAGGCAGGGGTCATTAATTTTAATTCTACCATGGCTAACGAGCAGTGTATATTAGAATATATTTCAGATGGTATGGAAGGTGGGGATGATTCTCAAGTTACTTTAAATAAACTTTTTGAAGATTACATTTACGCCTATATTAAGTATGCAGTATTAAATAGTAAGTTTGGTGTACAAGAATATATAATAAATAGAGCACGAAAAGATAAAACAGCATTATTAAGAAATGCAAAAATACGGTTAAGTAATATTCACCCAGGGCGTTTGTTGATGAACATGAGAGGGGAAAACAAGTGGCTAAAATAAAATGGCAAAAACGCAAAGAAATTTTGTATTAGGGCGAATGAATAAAAGCCTTGACGAAAGGCTGCTACCTAACGGCGAGTATGTTGATGCGTTAAATGTTAGGCTTGGCTCTACTGAAGAGTCAGAGGTAGGTTCGGTAGAAAACACTAAAGGTAATTCTAGATTAACAGAGTTATATTTTATAGATCCGATAACTACTACAAATACACCTTTAAGTAGCGAAGCCAGAACAATTGGAGTTTATGAAGATGGAGCTAATGAAACTTTATATTGGTTTGTGCATGACCCTAACTTTTCTTTAGGCGATACGGGAAAGCTTGATATGATTGTTTCTTTAAATGTATTAACTGGACAGTTGACTTATCATGTAATTAGTATAGATGACGGGACGGGAGAAAATACAACCTTAAATTTTAATCCACAATACTTAATTACAGGCACAGACAAAGTCGGCGATTTATTGTTTTTTACTGATTTTTTAAACCCTCCAAGGTTTATTAATGTTAGAAACGCATATGCAGAACCAATAGCTGGATCCATAACAATAACCAACCCTAACCAAACAGTGGCATTTGTGTTTACTGCTGGGAGTTATTCGGTTGGTGGATTTGGATCTGTAGGGTTTCATCGAGGAACTTTATTGGGTTGTCCAGGAGCCACAAACGGTATAGGTGTAGGCGCGGCACCAACAACGACACAAATTAATTTACCAGGGACTGGATGTTATACGTTTGGTAGCACTGTTTTTAATCAAAACACCCCGATCGTCACTGGTTTTCCAACAACTCCTGGTTATGGAATACAAGGAGCAAACGACGCTACTGGATTGGCACTTACAATGTTTCTTCAGCTTTCTGATGGCACAACCACAATTGGTTTAATATTGTCTTCAGGAACATCTAACCCAGGGACTGGGATTATATTTGGTAATATATCAGGTAGTGATGGATCTAGTGGAATATTTTCAGCTAATTATTCAGTAAGTATTTTGTCTTATACTGATGAAAAAGGAGCGGCATATAATCCGGAAGCGACAGGGCCTTTGCAGATTAGTGGATTAACTTTAGTAGATGGTGTAACTTATACTTTAACAATATAGCATGTCATATATAGATCAATTTAGCGCCGAAAGTATACTAGTTATTAAAAAACCACCCGTGTCTGCGCCTACAATTATTTTAAAAACTATTCCTAATGGAGGAACTTTTTTAGAAGACAGGTTTATTTGTTTCGCTTATAGATACCAATATCAAAACGGTGAGTTTTCAGCCGTTTCACAATTTAGCAATCCAGCTTTTAGGGCTGGTCCTTTTGAGTTTACACCAACTAGTTTTTTAAATGAAGGAATGGTTAATACCATTAACGCTGTTGATATAACTTTTAATACCGGAGGCCCGTTGGTCACAGGAATAGAATTGCTATTTAAAGACATGTCAGACCCTACAATTAAAATAATTGAGAGGTTTGACAAAGCAGTAATGGGATTAGGTGACAATAATAATTTCTTGTTTAATTTTGATAACCAAAAAATATTTACGGTATTGCCTGAAAACGAAATACTTAGGCTTTATGACAATGTGCCATTAAAAGCTCAAGCACAAACACTAATGGGCAACAGATTAGTCTATGGTAATTACTACGAAGGATATAATTTAAAAGACCGATTTAATAATGCAGTAAATTTTAGCTATCAAACTTCTTTAGTTCAAAAAGAAATACAAGAGACCGATCTTGATACGACTATAGGCACTAATTCGAATTATACTTTTGGATCAGTTGCAAACATACCTAACTCTACTTTTGGGGTAGATCTGACAAATAAAAAATTACAAAGAGGTAATCAAATTACTTGGGACTTATCGTTTACTCATAATTCTTTTTATCAAGCAGTGGGGTCAGCCCCCACTACAGCCACTGGGGTTACATCAGTTAGTTTTAGTTACGAACTTTTAAGAGATTATTCATCAGTTTATTCATTAACTCAAGACGCTGATTTTATCTCTGCTATAGGAGACGCAACAAATGTGCAGACCGTGCCCAACTCATGCGATGGTTTTACTTTTACAGACGCATTTAATTGTTCTATACCAACTAATTTAGGATCGTTTACCAAAAGCGCTAGTGGTGTTACTACCTCGCCCCAAGGTTTTACTATATTGTCTCAACCTTTCTCAAATGAAATAGTTTTACAACTTGTTGCTATGAAGTGGATTGATGGCTTAAATCAAAGCTATGAATACTTTGAAGTAACTAGTGTTGGATCCTCATTTATCAGTTCTAATGACAATTACAGTTTACATAGTAATCGTGGGTATGAAGTAGGTATAATATATATGGATGATTTTAATAGATCATCAACCGCTTTAGTTAGTCCTTTTAATACAGTCTCCACTTCGTGTGGCGACTCTGCTCTTTCAAACAGTATTACAGTTAATATACCAGGGGGGCAGCTCCCAGGGCCTTCAGCTCAGATAGCCCCTTTCTGGGCAACAAAATATAAGTTTTGTATAAAACCAGATAAATCCACATACGAAACAATATACGTATCCACTTTTGTTCAAGCCGATAATTCAAACGCTGTATACTTTTTGCTTGAGGGAGAAAATGCTAGTAAAGTACAAGCAGGTGACCGTTTAATTGTTAAAAGAGATGCGGTAGGGGTTAGAAGAAATTGCACTAATGCTGTTGTTTTAGAAAAAGAAACTTTAGAGACTGGGTTTGTAGAGTTTACAAATCCTTTAGACCCCACAGGGGACAAGGTCAAGGCCCCAGCGGGAACCTACATGAAGATGATTCCTAATAATTTTGCTGTTGCCGCACCAGATAGTTTTGGTAGTTTTATAGGTTACGGCGTTTTAGCAAATTCTCGTAAAAAGGGTAATACTTACCCAAAAATATTTTATCCAGTTAGTGTACAAAACCCAGGAGGAACGGGGACAAGTCAATATCTAGATTATGATATACCTGCTGCAAGTCAAGTAAAAATAAGTATTCTAGCAGTTAGAAATGGAAGAAGTTGTGGCGCAGATTGCGAAAGAAGAACTTGGACATACGAACAAACTATTATAGCAAAAGCAAATTATTCAAATTTTAAAGCGTTTTTTGACAACGAAGGATTAGGCACAGCGAGCTCAGGATTAATCCAAACCAACTCAACTTTTAGGTGTGGTTCGGATGAAGACGATTATATTGGTACTGTTTCTTACAACTCTAGTTTGCAAAACATTTCAACTGCAACCCCCACTGGTAACGATTTAGCAGGTCAAGGGAATGGCCAGTTTTTTTTACAATTCTTTAAAAGCGCAACGGGAGGAAGCGCAACCGGAGAAACTTTTTTAGGAATAACTGGGGATCGTAGCTGTGCTGGAAGCAAAAGCAGCAGCTTAGAAGTTAACATTGAAGTGGTAAGGACAAATTCTAATATTATATTTGAAACACAACCACTAGACGCTTTGCCCGATGTATGGTATGAAAACAATTTAACGTTTTCAATTGATGCTTTTGGGCAACACTTAGGAAGCTCTCAAAACCAAGTAGTTGATTTTCAAAACTCTGGTTTAATTCCAGCTCAAGATGCAATTATAGAAACAGGCTTTTCAAACTGTATTGCGTTTGGTGATGGAATTGAAAGTTATAAGGTACGAGATTCAATAACAGGTAAGCCATTAAACTTTGGTAATAGAACTACAACAACCTCCTCTCAAATTTATAAAGAGGCACATCGTTTTTCTGATTTAACTTATAGCGGTGTATTTAATGACGAGAGCAATGTTAATAAGTTAAATGAATTTAATTTAGGCCTATCAAACTTTAGTCCTTTAGAGGATTCTTTCGGGCCAATACGAAAAATTTACGCTAGACGTACCGATATTCTTACACTACAAGAAGATAAAATATCTTATGTACCAGTAGGAAAAGATTTATTAACAGACGCCGCAGGAGGAGGAACTTTAACTAGTGTGCCTCAAGTATTAGGGATTCAAATAGCACGAGATGAAGAGTATGGTATAAGTAATAACCCTGAAAGTTTTGCTATCTGGGGGTTCGATAAATATTTTGTTGACTCTAAAAGAGGTGCAGTTATTAGATTAAGAGGAGGGTCTAGCGGTCAAGAAGAACTTACTGTTATTTCTGAGCGGGGGATGCGTGGGTGGTTTAGAGACTTCTTTATTGACTCATTAGGCACCCAAAAACTTGGAGGTTATGACCCATACATGAATGAGTTTGTGTTGGCTAAAAACCTACAAAATACATTTGATTTTAAATTATGTTTGGCGTGTGACGTTTCGGAAAATATTTTAATAGAACCAGGGAAAAGAAACCTATATTGTGTTGACGTTGGGCAAACAATAGGACAAGTTACTGTGTCTTATATTATACCAAATGCTTCTAATGACGATATTATTACTGAACCAAATACTCCTGCAGGAGGTTTAGAGGAAATGGAAACAGAGGCTGGCATTTCTCCAATGGTAACTCAAGATACCAACACGGGAGTTGGCTATACATTTAATGCATATTATAATGGGGTTAAATATACAAGTGGTTTAGTGTTTATAAGTGGAAGCTTTACAATACCTAAAAACAATATAGATCAAACAGAAGTGACAATAGAAGCCTCAACCTCTGCTTTAATTTCGGACACTGCGGAAGTTACTGTGAGTTGTCCTGTTGAAAATTTTATTACTGTCTATAATATTGCACTGACAACTAATCCTGATGCTAACAAAACAATACATAATGAATATCGATGGACAGATAATGTCTTTTCATCCCCCACACAATCTAATCTTGTTCAGTTTGACTCTGGTAGCGGAACAATAATTTCGCAGTACGAAACATTAACAGGGTCGTTAGGCTCAAACACGGTACCTGACGAAGGTGCTATTGTTAGTATTATAAGCAATCAATTTCCTACAGATACCTACCAGTTTAACCAAGCGTCAAACAAACTACGCTTTTTAAGAAGTGCCACCGTTTATGGAAATAATGTGACAGACATGAATGCATTAGTTGCTGCCTCATCAGAGGCTACTCCCATCATACAAGGCGTAAACACTAATTATGCAACCTTTACCATGCCTACTATGACTAAGGATGATGATAATTTATATTTAATCTGGGATTATAGAAGCATTACTGCAGCCACTTTATGTACAAATACAACAGCCTTTAATGCGTGTTGCGGATGTATACCGGTGGTTACAACTACACCGTGTGGTAGTGCAACACGGTTTGATGGGGGGCCGTCTTATCCTAACGAACAAATATATACATTAGGAAGCGGCACCGGAACTGTAGTGTTTGAATTTACACCTCAAAGTGTACCAGATAGACTTATTGTGGAATTTGATGGGGCTGTAGTTATAGATACAAAATACACAGGTAGTCCCAATCTCAATGCGCTTCATGGAGCACTTCAAGGGTTTGATCCTTCAACAGGGACTTTTTATACTGAGCCTAATAACGGATCATTTACAGGTCAAGCATATGCGCCAAACGGACCAGCTCCTATGCCAACTGTTCCTAACGGTGGATTTATTACCGAAAGGTTAAATCCGGCAACTGGGTTTGTTCAAACAACGGCGGGCGTATATCAACAATATTCATTTCAAAAAACAACTGCAACAACATTTTGTACCATAAAAGTATATGCGCCGATATCTGGGACTAGGTGGAATTTAAAAGCAGATTGTCCAACTTAACATAAAACACTATGGCAACTGAAGCACTTTTTTACTTAGACGCGGGCTCCTTAGACCAAGCGACTTCTGTGTATACCGATATTGGTCTTACTACGCTAGCTGCAGATGGGTTTTATTCAAACACTGCAATTTCTCGAGAACAACTAAATGGCGTGTTGCAGGCTGCTACAACATGTGCCAATTGCGCATCTCCTCCTCCTCCTACAGCAACGCTATATGATGTTACACAGACTGTAACAAATAATATTGTAGGAACTTTAGGAGTAAATTATACTCTTTCGGGCTCAGGTTATGATGGTAGCGGAGCACCAGGACCTGTAACTATAACAGGGCCTGCTCAAACACAATATAATTTTGTTATAGTCGCAACCCCAGCTAGTGGGTTTGAGTTTGCGCCAAATCCGTTTGAATATTCAGCAACTAACCCTAGTGGATTAATACCACCTACTCCTAGCGGTACGACTGTAGTAAATACGCTTTCTGGAACTATACAGCCTATTGTTACAAGCATGCCTACATTGTATTACAAATTAAACGGATGTTCTGCTGCAGATGGAACAACGCCAGTAGGTGGATGGATTTTAAGAACCATAACTAATAAACCTACAACAAATCAAAGGTTTGTTACAACCAATACCACGCCAGAAGAATATTATACTTATGACAGTACTATTTCAGGACAAGCTATAATACCTGTTTCAGATCGTCTAGAGGATTCAGGAGGTCGTAATTTAACATTAAATTTATTAGCTGGAGAAACAGGGTGTCCTTCATTTAACGTCACTACCGAGCTTGTAATACAGTTAACTAGATGTAGCGATGCGTCATCAGATTTTTATTTTAGAACCCAACGAACAAATTATCAAGGTTATACTAGAATTACTAATGATGGTGGCTCAACAATATACACTTTAAACCAAAACTTGTTACCGCCAAGTCAGTTAATAGGTAAAACAGAGTTATTTAATCTTGAGCTTATAGATGTAAACGGTGTCCTTGAAGGACAACCAGGGTACACTGGTGCTATAGTGGGCTGTCCGACAGATACATATTGGATATTAAGTGCATGCGATCCAAGTGGACAACTGACAAAAGATCGCCGTGTATCTTCAAACCCGGTAAATGATCCTGTGTTTGATAAAGGTGGTGCAAATTCCGTATATAGAGACGATGGTGCGACGCCAAATTCAGGTGTTTGTTGGGAATTAGTGAACCAAACAAATAATCCAGCTCAATTTATTACAAATACAACCCCGGCACTAAATCTAATAATTTATATAGGTCCAGATTGTCAAGCATGTACTGTACAAGGACCAGGTCCAGGAGGAGGGAGCTCGGTAGTTTAATATTTATTATATTTGATACACAAAATCAAATCAAATGTATTCTATATTTGTTCAGATAGCAAGCTATCGTGACCCTGAATTAATCCCTACCCTGCACAGCTTAATAAAAAACGCTAAGTATCCAGAAGAGTTAACTATATGTGTAGCTCATCAACACAGTTCTAAGGATAAATGGGACACCTTAGAAGAATTTAAAAATGATTCCCGTTTTATTATAATAGATATTCCTCATACGGAGTCTATGGGAACTTGTTGGGCTCGAAATCAAATACAACAGCATTACTCTAGCGAGTATTTTACGTTACATCTAGACTCACACCATAGATTTGTGAAAAACTGGGATGATAAATGTGTCCAGATGTTTTTTAGACTACGGAAGAAAGGGATTAAAAGACCTCTTATAACTAGTTATCTACCTTCTTATGACCCTAACAACGATCCTGAGCACAGATCAAAAGTTCCTTGGGGCATGTCGTTTGATAGATTTACACCCGACGGCATACCTTTATTTTTGCCTTATCACATAAAGAAGAATACTAAACACCCCATACCAGCGAGGTTTTACTCGGGGCATTTTGCTTTTACAATAGGAGGTTTCTGTAGGGAAGTCCCTCATGATCCGTTGTTGTATTTTCATGGTGAAGAAATCAGTATAGCAGTTAGAGCTAGTAGTTGGGGATATGAATTGTTTCATCCCAACACTTTAATTGCGTGGCATGAATATACAAGAGAAGGGCGACATAAACATTGGGAAGACAATAAGCAGTGGGACAAGCTTGATCAATCATCTAAGACAAGAGTAAAAACCCTATTGAAAATAGATAATCAGAAATGTTCTCCATGCGCAAAGCGCGCAATGAAGGGTTATGACTTAGGACCTATATCTTCTTTATCATGGTACGAAATGTTAAATGGTATTAATTTTAAAGATCGTACGGTGCAGCAATCTACTTTAGACAATAAGCCACCTAAAATTAGATCAGAAGTATATCACAAACTTTTTAAATATAAAATAACCCTAACACCCAGTCAGTTGACTGAAGATGATTATACTTTTGTAGCGGTTATCTTTGAGGATAAAAACAAAAAACAACTGTATCGAAAAGATGTTCTTCCAGATACAATTAAACACTGGAAAGGTTTAAAAGAAATTATGATTGAAAGTGAATTTATAGGGCAATACCCAACAAGTTATGTGGTGTGGCCTTACAGTAAAGCCAAGGGCTGGACAAACAAAGTAACGGGAGTTGTAAAATAAACAAAGCAAAAAAATTGTAAATTTGTATTTATGAGTTACATTACATGTACAGCTGAAATTAGAACAGGGATATCGGCTCCTGTTATTACTCAGTATCTAGGGGCAGACGGCAAAAGCTACAACGTGGCTAATAGAGAAATAATAACATTGCCTAACAATCTTACCTTAACAGCTGGTTTGTCACCTTTTATAAGAGCAAATTGGTTAAGTGGCTCTGGTCAAGTGTATGCGGTTGGAGTTATATTAGATCCATTGGGTAATGAATATGCTAGGTTTTATCCCGAGACCTTAATGTCTCCTGCTTATAGTTTTGGACCCTCACAAGTTTATTTTCCACCGAACCCAGTTACCCCTATGCCAAGTGGAGATTATACGGTATTGACTTTTGATTTAATAATTAACGACCCAGAGGGAAGGACAAAAGGATCGGCACAAATATGCATAGGAGGGACGCAGATTACCCCTACGCCAACGCCAACCTTTGTTCCTACACTAACACCCACACCAACCCCGATCCCTCCTACCCCCACGCCGACAGCAACGCCTATACCATAGCAGCTTTAATTTTTTGTATATTTGTTTTATAAAATATAAAAGCTTTGGCACAAATCCCATCATCACCGAACCCAATTGCAACACCTCAAATACCTGACGGTGAGCTTTATACGCTCACATATAGCAACGGTGTAAGTGGTTGGCCATCTTTTTATTCATACAATCCTGATTATATGGTGGGTATGAACAATTACTTCTATAGTTTCTCAGGAGGTAATTTGTACCGGCACAACACAAGTCCTTTACGCAACAACTTTTATGGTGTACAATACAACAGCACTATAACCACTGTAATAAATGATTCTCCTCTGAACAATAAATTGTTTAAAACAATAGCCTTAGAGGCAGATTCTCCTTGGAATATTAGTTTAAATACGGACATGAACAATGAAGCTTTTATTAACAATACATGGTTTGAATTAAAAGAGGGTGCTTACTACGCGGCTATTAAGAACACCTCACAATCACCGACCACACTAGCCGACTTTGATTTTAGATCAGTAAATGGAATTGGTAGCACGACAGGTTTTACAATGACAAACCCTAGGGTATTTTCATTTGTAGTTCCAATTGATTCCATAATTAGTATTGGAGATTATTTATATTATTTAAATGAGTTTACTAATTCACCAGCTCTAGCAGGGGTAATTACAACTATAGACTCTAGCTCCATAACAGTTGACAGTACGATATCAGGAGCCACTAATCCAACTACAAATACACCTTTGATGATGGCTTTAAAAAACTCAATAGCTGAGTCGCACGGCATACTCGGTCATTATGCTTTAATGACTTTAGAAAACATTGGGCCAGGAAGAGCTGAGCTCTTTGCGGTGGAGTCACAGATAATGAAAAGCTATCCGTAAAAATTAGTATCTTTGTTAGAGTATGGAGTTTAATATTCGTAAACTAAATTCCACTGACTACGAGGACACACTTGTTGATTGGTGGAAAGACTGGGGATGGGAGCCTCCGGCAAAAGATTTTTTGCCAGATGAAGGAGAAGGCGGTTTATTAGTATTAGATAACGACGTACCTGTTTGCGCAGGTTTTATATATATAACAAATTCAAAAGTAGCTTGGGTGGACTGGATAATATCAAATAAAAAATACACAAAGAAAAAAAGAAAACACCATGCAGTGCAAAAATTAGTTGAGACTCTCACTAACACTTGCAAAAACAATGGAAATAAATACACATATGCCCTGATAAAACACGATGGTCTTATAAATACATACGAAAAATTAGGCTATATAAAGGGAGACACATATACACAAGAAATGATAAAACAATTTTAATATGGGATTAGCCACTGGATTAGCAATAGGAGGCTTAGTTGTTTCAGCTGCGTCAGCCACGAGCAGTTTTGTACAAGCCGGAAAACAAAGAAAAAAACAAGAGGCCGCTGAACGCGCAGCGGGTAAAGCAATGGAAGACGCTAAGTCTAAACTCCAAACAAACTTTTATGAAGGTTTGTCTATTCAAAAAGAAGCCTATGATTTAGAGCGTGAAGCAGCTTTGACGGGACTCGGACAAATTGTTCAGGCTGGACAAGAGGGAGAGCAAAGAGGAGCTGCCGTAACAGCAGGCAAGGCAGCGCTTTTTAATCAAGCACAACAAGCTCAGACGCGAACAGCTATGAGTAAAGAGATGCAAGATTTAGAAAAATTAGCTGCTTCCGAAGAATCCAGGTTAAGAGACGCTAGAGCTAACATAGATTTAGGAGAGGCGGCTGGGCAACAAAGAATTGCAGCAGACGCTAGAGCAGCACGACAAGCCGCCAATCAAGCAGGTGTAAGCAGCCTTATGAGTATGGGACAGCAAGCGATGAAGCTGCCAGGGCTTTATGGTTCAGGTAGCTCTATATCTCAGTTTGATCCATCTAACAAAAGTTTTGAACAAACGCAATCCAAGTTTAACCCTTCAAATACCGCAAGGTTCTTTGGGGCGGACCTTCCTAGTGTTTCTAACATTCAAGAACAACAATATGATTTTGGAACAATATTTCCACAAGCAGAAGCAATAACTATACCGGCAATAACTCTACCGCCACCACCTAATAATTAAACCATGGCAACAGGATTCGGATACGTAAGAGACGCAAAACCAATGCAAATAAATTGGGGTGAAGTTGGTCAAAAAATGACCAATGCAATCTCAGCTGAAATACAAGACAGGCAGAGTAGAAAAGATGAGATAGACAAGCAGCTTAATGATTATCAAAAAAATCTTTTAGACCAGCCACAAGGAACAAATGCAGAGGTTAACAGGTTCATGGGAGACTTTACTTCTGATGCGGGTGATGCTATGCGCCAAGCTGAAAGGTTATTAAAAGGCGGAAATTTATCTGAAAGAGATTTTTATAAATTTAGAGCTAATGCAAACCAAGGGACTGACTTAATGTTTCAAGCAGCAAAAAACTTTAACGAAGGATATGACGAGTCTATGCGCAGGTTTGCAGATGGTGAAAGCCAATCAAAAGAAAACTGGATGCGCCAACAAACAGAAGGGTATTTAAACTTTGCCAACAATGGCGCGTATATAAACCCATTAACTGGAGAAGTAAATGTAGCTCGCCGAAACAAAGAGACGGGAGAAATATCTACAAAGCCCGGGGATTTTGCAAACGTTTCAGAGCTTGTTCAGCAGTCTAAAGCGAAATATAATAAGTTTGATTTGCAAGGGTCAATAAACGCATCTGTAAAAGGCTTAACACAAAGACTAGTGCAGGACAGTGATGGTACAACTACTAAACAATTTTACCAAGCCCTTCAAGATGGCACTCTAGGAGAGGCCGAACAAAAACTTTTAAATGATGCAAAGAGAGATTTAGTTGACTCTTATACCGTTAACCCAGATAATGTCTCAAGTATTCTGACTGAGAATGTAGGAGTTACACCTGATGGCGTTAGTTATGATTTTACATATGATGAAGAGGAAGCTAAAAAAAATGATCATCTTATACTGGTTAACCCTGACGGAACAAATAATTTTGATACACCTAACGGGAAAAAACAACTAGCAGCTGCAAAGAAATATGCAGAAGGTCAGTTTGAAGCATCGTTAGGAGGAGAAAGAAAAGACCGCCCTGGTTTAAGTGATTACGAAAAAGAACAAATAAGATTGCAGGAAAAAAGATTAGATCAAGGGAATAAAGAAGAAAAAAATAAAATAAAAAAGGACGAAACCGCTTTGACAAATCTTTCTAAATTATTCTACGGAAATGAACAAGACGCCAAAGCCGCGTCTAATTTTATAAGAGGACTGACGGGGAATGAAGATTTAAGAATTGAACTGCAAGGTGATAGTATGATTATACAGCGTATAAAAGAAGATGGAACCATAGAGACTACTGGGACAATATCTAAACAAGGAGGGCTGAAAAATTTTATTGAAAGCTCAGTGACATTGTTAGGCATCGATGTTAATAATGTTCAAGATGCTTTATCGAGATCAGGCATATTAAAAGACAGTGAAGGGAACGAATTTCAACCTAATCCTATTAGTTTAATTTCTGAAACTACAGTAACTAAAACACCATCCACAGTTGACGAAATTACTACAATGATAAATTCAGATGTTGACGCTATTGAAATAAATAATGATCAAGCAACAGACGAAGAAGACCTAGCTCAAATTTTATCTGCTGCCCTAGGAAAATATAATGTTCAAGTCTCAGAAGAAGCTGCAGGAAGTGATGTAATTGGTTTAAAGCTTCCTACAGGGGAACTATTAACAGTGGACTTAAAACAAGCGACACCTAAGTCCATAAAGGAAACTATAAAAACACTAATCCTTGGAGACATAAATAAAGATACTTTAATAAAATATAAAGGGAAATTACAAGGCGGGTCAACACAAACCAGCGAAACGGGGGGTACGGCTAGATAAAAAAAAAGAAATGGATGAGCAATTATTAAAAGATCTTTTAGCTACCGCTGAAGCGAATGAATATAATTGGGACGTAGTAATGCCTAAATTTCCTGAGTTTGCTAATGTAGATGTTCAGCTTTTAAAAGATTATGCGGAAACAGCAAAACAAAGGAATTATGATTACGATGTTATCAATCCTTTATTTCCAGAATTATTTCCAGTTGAACCATTAAAAAAAAAAGTCGCCGTCACCGAAGATACGGCATCACCATTGGTCGATGGTTCTTCGGAGCAACCTACGTTCCAACCAAATGAAACCTTTACTATAGACGGAAAAGATGTTACCAAAAAAGAGTTTGATGATTATTCAAACAAACAGGCGACAGAAAGTATAACTCCCGATTTAATGACTTATGAAGAAGAGTTTGTCGTCCCAAAATTAAACTATGAATATGGGGATCAAGGCTTTACGTTTGAAGAGTCTAGCCCTTTTGGCGATGCTATGACTGTAACAGCTGACAATGGCGAAACATTAGAGGTTGATTTAGACGTATTTAGAGACTCTTCAAAAACAGAAGAAGCAACCGCATTAAAACAATTTATAACAAAAAATAAAAGTCAACAAGGTTTAAATCAAATGGAGTCGGAGTATATCTCTTCTAAGAAAAAATTTTATAATGAACAAGAAGTTGATGATGCTGTAAAAAATATTGGAGAAAAAACTTTAGTGTATGCCAAGGATGTACAAGATTATTTATCTAACAAGGCTAAACTAGATGAAGAGATGATGGCACTATCTAATATGAGTGTTAAGCAACGAAGTCAAAATGCAGACCGAATAAAACAAGCAATGATAAGTTCTCAAGAACTGAGAAAAGTAAAAAATAATTTAATAAAAGGTCAATCTGTTTTAATTAATAATGAAAAAAACCTAAAAGTAGCAGCAGGAAAATATTTTGATATGCTTGCAGAACAAGGAACTGTGGGAGGTGTAAGCTATAATGCCTTTTTAAAAGGCGTGGGCAGAATTGCTGCAGGCACAACAAGCTATGGGATAGATGCCTTAGTAACAACGCTTCCATACGCTGGAATGAACCCAACTGAATACCGACAAATGTTTAGTGATATTGCTGTTGAAAAAGGTCTACAGCTACCGGAGAATATAAATGAAATGAACGAAGAGGAATTAAAAAATTTCTATTCAGGCGTAGCAAGGGTTGAAGAGCTCACCACACAATCAACTACAGGGCAGACTGTTAAAGTTGGTGAAAAAGAAATAACTTTTGGTGAAGACATAGAGTCCATTATATATGACAAAGCGAAAAAAAATGTTAAATTTTCTGAAGACGTAGGTTTTGGAGAAGGTCAAGGATTGTTAGAGGCAATTAGAACGGGGGCAGTTGAAGCCCTTGGTGACAAAGGAGTTTCAGAGCAATATGATCAATTAATGCGAGAAGGTTTTTGGGGAGGCGCATGGCTTGGGCTAATGGAGTCTATTCCTGCCATGATTGCTCCTGGAGGAGCAGCTGGAATGGCGGCTAGAACGGCGATGATGTTCAGCCAGGTTTCTGATCATTATGACGAAGAGATGGATAATAATCCAGAGTTTAAAGACATAACCGAAAACGAAAGGGCTGCATTTAAGCTCCCCGTGGGTATTGTTATTGGAGCTTTAGAGGCCATAGGGGTGCGAAACGCCTTACGACAATCCCCCTTTTTAAATAAATTATTATTACGGATAGCTGGCAAAACACCTAAAAATGTTACAGGAAAAACTTTTAATGACATAGTACGCAATGAGATTGATAACATGGTTGCTAAGGGAACTTTAGTTGTTACTGCGGCGGGCTTAGCAGAGTTTGAAACAGGGGCTCTTCAAGAAATAGCTGATATAGGAGCTAAGAATGTTTACAATTCTTACAAAGAAAAAGAAATGTTTGTTACTCCTGATACTTTTGCTGAAGGAGTTAGTCAAGTTTTAGTTGCTGGAGCGCAAGAAGCCGTCGGTGGATTTGTTATTGGTACTCCAGGAGCCATTGTAGCGGCGGCGACAAAAAAAGATTTTACTCAAGTAGATGACGCTACTTTTAAAATGTTTGAAATTTTGACGGAGCAAGATGATAGCTCAAAGTTTACCTATGCAGAATACAAAAACAAAGTAGCGAATCCGAATAATAAAATGACTAAAGCGGAAGCAGAGGCAGAAATAGCTTTGTTTGAAGAAGTGCAGGGATTAGTAAAACAAATACCAACTGATCTATCTACACAGCAAAAGAAAAAAGCTTTAGGATTAATGTTGAATAGAAAACAATTAGAAGATTCTAAACAGGGCAAAGAATCTAGTTTAACAAAAAATATTGATGAGAAAATTTCTCAAATAGATAAAGAGTTAGATGGTATTTTGTTTACAAAAGAAGCTGAAGTAGCGGCTGATGCTATTCCTGACATGGAGCAAAAAGATGATAGCGTAAAACAAACACAAGAAAATAACTTAACAGAAGATCAACAAGATATAGATTCATTTTTTGGAGACGATACAGAAGAAACAACCGAAACAATTGAATCTAATCTAAGCATTAACCGAGCGGGTGAAGTAATTGAAAAGTCTGCTGATAATATATCTCGAGAAAATACTGTTATAAAGCTGGCTAAACTAGGAGCTAAGTCTATTTCAAAAATACTTCCAAACACTAGAATAATATTGCACGAATCAAACGAAGAGTTTGAAAAGTATGCTGATCCGGGACAAGGGCAGATTATAGGCAATACAATTCATATAAACTTGTCGAACGCAGAGTCAATTACAGTGCCACATGAAATATTTCACGCAGTATTTTTAAGTAAAATAAAAACAGACCCTAGAGCGGCAGCAGTTGCAGAATTAATGATGAAGTCTGTTAGAAAAACTTTGCCTAACGAATCTGAACTGGCCAAAAGAATAGACAAATTTGCCGCCTCTTATCAGGATGTCAGTGAATTACAAAACGAAGAAAGGTTAGCAGAGCTCTTCGGCATTATGGCGACAGAAGAAACATACAGTGCATTGCCTACACCTACCAAAAATATTATAATAAAATTTTTAGAGGACATCGCAAAGACCATAGGTCTTGATATAAACATATCAGAATTTACTAAAACAGACAAAGAGGTAATAAATTTACTAAACACTTTAGCTAAAAAAGTAGGCACGGGACAAGAAATCACCGAAGGAGATGTCGAAATATTAGAGCAAGGAGAATTAATAAAAGAGGCGGATGGTATTATTCCAGATAATATAGAAGATGATGGTCCATCAATAAACCTACCGAGGCAGCGTCGAGACGATCCTTTTCAAATAAACTATGGTGCAATCGACTTTAAAAACGTAAAGCGTGGCAGTATTAATGAGTTGTCCGGAACAAATGCTTTTGTTTTTGCAGCAGACAAAGCCACTTTTGGAAGGATAAAAAGCCCTACAGGTTTGGAGTTTGATTTTTATGGCGGTTATTTATATCCTTACGGCACACCATACGGGTGGGCTTTTACAGAGAAGATTGCAGCTCAAAAAATATTAAACAAGGTAAAACAGAGTGATGGGGTGGGCCTTGTCATGTCTCAAGTTCCTGATGGTATTACAGGAAGTTTTCGGTTTTTCCAGTATCTAAATGCAGAAATAGCACATGCTATTAATAAAGGAGTAAGCCCGCAAGAGCTTTTAAACTATGTTAATCAAAAATTAAAATTAACTGAAATTTCTTCAGCCTTAAAAGCTAAAGGACTTCCAGGTCAAATTAGCAACTTAGATGAGTTAAATACTTTGATGCCGTTTGAAGGGGAAAATAAAATATCCTATTTATCTAGAGGAACTTTTGCTAAAACATTTTTTAGTGCAGAATCTGCAGATAAGTTTGGAATACCTCCAATCACACCAACTGCAAAAGTTGACGTGGGTGTGTTAGACTATGTTAACGCTCCAAGTTTAAAAGATGTTGGTTACGGAGATATTATTTCGGCAATTCAGTTTGACAAAAACTCAGACATAATAGAAGTAAGAGAAGGAGATCCAGGATATCATCCCTCATATCCTTATACTATTTCAGGAAAACCAATTATGGTTTTTAATAATGCGGTCGACGTAAGAAAAGTATATCCTAACGCCGTGCCGGCAGGTCCAGAAAAAACTGCAGCTCGACCAAAGGGGGTTAACAAAACTCCTCTAGGCCAAAGAGCCAAACCTCAAGCGGCAAGATCAGCAATGGGCGGACAGTATATTGCTAAGGTGCCGGATAATATAGATACAAAAGGCGATCCTAAAATAAGAAAAAGACAGCGTCGTACTATTGAACAAGTAGCTCAACAGTATAATATGGACGCTACAACGGGGTTTATTCCAAAAACGGCTAATCTTTCGCAGCTTAGAAAAGCAGTTGAGCCTTTTGGGTTAAGCGCTCAAAGAAGTCGTCCAGGGGAAAGAAGCGGAGGAGAAAGTTTATTTATAACAGAAAATGGAAAAAAAATAAATCCTTTTAAACGAAAGTCTAGACAAAGAAGATCTGTAATTGACTATGTAAATGAAGGAAGAGACGCAGGTTTTAGAGATGAACTAATTATAGATTATTTAAAAAGAGTTCGCAAATTAAAAATGAAGGATATCCGTGAAGTTATGGATATACCTATGGGTATTTCTATGTCTCTACCTGAAAGTTTTACAAATATAAAAGGAGGTGCGGTGGCCGGTCTTAAACTATTTAAAAAAATAGAAGCTTTTAGAGATAGAGAAAGAAAACTTAATAAAAAAAGAAAAAATAAATTGTCTGAAGCTCAGATAATGACCAAGGCAATTGAGTTCTTACAGTCACAACCTGAATATAAAAACGAGGGTGACACATTTGTTTCTAAAGGAAAAACCAAATTTAAAGCAGGCATTTCCACACAACAAGTATTAATGGAAAATGATCTGCAGAAAACTTTAGATCAAAGACCGACTCAAGACATGGCTCGTAGGCTAAAACTTGCAAGAGCAATGATACGACAACGTGCTAAAGGTAAAAGAGATTTACAAGCCATTAAAAGAGAGGTCCGTAGTTTTATTAGAAAAACATTACCAGCAGATGTTTATAGCTTATCAGAAGTAAAATCTTTAATCAACGAAGTTACTGAGGCTACGGAACAAAATATAGAAAATGTTTTAGATAAAGTGGTGGATATAGCCACTACTAAAAACAATAAATCGTTAGAATCTAAAATTGAAAAACTTTTATCTAATAAGTTTATTACGACACGTTTTGGTAGAAAAGTTGGTAAGACCGTTGATCAATCCACACGTGATCGTTTGTCTGCTATTAATAAGTCTTTAGCAAACAAAGGTGCAACGGGTCAAGAAATAGATAAAATTAATGAAGTTTTAAATAAAAGATTTAACGAACTGTTGTTGGATCCTAATCCATCTCAGGACGTCGTTAACGAAATGATTGATCTTCAGATTGCAATAAATATTAATAATGCACAAAAATTAGAAGATACTAACATACATAAAACAGAAGCCTTGGACTCTGCACTCGTGGAGCTCGTAGCTTTAGTAGGTCAAGGAAGGACCCTTTTACAACAAGAATTAGATAGGTCAGCTAAAGGATACCGAGACCAAATGAGTAAAGTCTATGAAGCAATAACAGGTCAAAAGATTGATATTGAATCGGAAGACGCTGCTGAAATATTAGAAAGACAACAAAATATTAGGGTAAGTGAAAGAGAAAAAAATGAAGTACAGAAAAGAATAAGAACCTCAATAAAAAATCTGTTTAGTAAAATTGAAGAGTATGTATTTGGCAGTGCCGAGGCTATAGATGGTTTAATGGACAGGATAGACAAGCTTCCTGGAGATGTATTCGGTGGGGTAACACAAAGACTTGTTACTAATAAAGTAGACGCATCTTCACGCGCATATAAAGAAAGAATGTTGGGTTTTGATAAGCTTCTTAGAGACACTTTAAAAGAATATTATGGCAAGGACTGGGCAAAAAAATCCCGAAAATATAGAAGAGAGAGATTTGAATTTAAGATAAACGAAAAAGTTACTAAAAGATATACTCAAGATCAAATGTATTATTTGTATAATCAGTACAAAGACCCTGCATCTCATTCGGCATTTGAAAATATGTTTGGTAAAGATTATGCTAAAGTGATGGGTGAGATAGAAAATGCTCTAGAACCAGAGGTAAAAGAGTTTGCTGACTGGCAAGTAGATGTTTATTTCCCTATGGTTTATTCACATTACAATAAAACTTATCAAAAGATATATCGAACCAACATGCCGTGGAATAATTATTATGCGGGTAGAATATTTAGAGATGGAGTTGCGCCAACTCCTATGGATTTATTGGCAAACAGTAGTGTTTACAACACGGCGGTAGGTTCACCTTCTACTTTATTACGACAAAACTCAAAAGCTAAAATTCTTCCTATGAATGGGACAGATGCTTTAATAAGTTATACTAAAGACATGGAGTATTTTGCTGCGTATGCTGAAACCGTTAGGGATATAAATAAAATATTTGACAATCCGTACATTAAATCAGCCATAAGTGAAATACACGGTGACTTTACACTTACACTAATACAAGACGTGATAAAAAAAGTAGCAGCAAAAGGTAGGTCAGATTCAAAAGTAGCATGGCTTTTAAACACTATGAATACAGCATTTATATTTGCACGTTTAGGTCTAAGTCCTGTTATTATGGTAAAACAGCTTACCTCAATTCCTACCTATGCGGTTGATATAGGCGCAGTAAATTGGTTAAAGTATGCTGCAAAAAATAAAACTGAACAAGCCAAAGTCTGGAAAGAAGTAAGGGATAACTCTGTTTATATGCAAGACAGAAAAAATAACAGTATTTTAAGACAAATAGAGTCGTACAGTGAATCTAGCAAATCAGGGTTTTTGCCCAATCAAACAGGTGTTTGGTTAGAAGATTTTTTAATGTGGACTACAAAATTTGGAGATAGGATGGCTATTATGCTCGGAGGACTTCCAAATTACTCTTATTATAAAGCAGAATTTAAGAAAAAAAATCCAAATGCTACAGAGCAACAAGCAATTGATCATGCAATAATAAAATTTGAAAGAGATACAAAAAGAACTCAGCAATCTAGTGACTTGCAAGACAAAGACTATCTCCAAACCAGTGATTTAAGAGCATTTAATATGTTCATGACAACTCCAAAACAATATTTAAGAAAAGAAATAAGAAGCGTAAGGAGTTTAAGAAGAAAACTTATGGCGATGGATAAAAAAGCTGGGAAAGGAACTTTTACTCAAAACGCTAGTTCATTGATAATGTACCATTCAATTATGCCTATGCTTTTTCAATTCATTACCAATGGACTGCCAGGGGTTTTAAGTGATTGGGATGATGATGACAGCTCTGACATGCTTAGAGCAGCAGTTTTAGGCAATTTAAATGCCATAATAATTGGGGGAGAATTTCTTGCTTCTATTGCTGATTCAATTCAAGGAAAACCCTGGGCGGATGAAATAACTTCTATACCTATGTTTGAAGTGTTTAATGATTTAAAAACAAAATTATTTAACATAATAGAAGCTAAGACTGAAGAGAAAAAAGAAAAAGCTACATATGAATTTATGCAATCAGTAGCCACATCTGTTGGAGTACCAGCCAACCAGGTTAAAAGAGCCATAAACAATTACCCTAAACTAACAGACTCTCAAGACTTTGGCGAATTTATTCTTCGTCTTTTAAATTATTCAGACTATCAAATTAGTGGGCCAGCCAAGAAAAACACACAAAACAAAAGAAAAAGTAAGATGACTCAGCAAGACATGAAGCTAATGTTTCCTGATATTTATGAAGAAATGAAAGACTTGGAAGATCCAAGTATAAAAGAATTACAAAAGGAGTTACGAGATTTAGAAAAGGAAATGTTAGAAGATTTATATAAATAATTATGCCATTTCAAAGCGAAGCACAACGAGCGTACATGCACAAAAATCTACCTGAGATAGCGGCTAGGTGGGAGAAAGAATATGACACTAACAAGCCTCTACCAAAAAGAAAACATCCCAAAAAGAAAACCCCTTCTATACTATCTCAAAGACGAAGAAGGCGCAGAGTGTTAAAAAATAAGAATAGAAATTAAGTACATCACTAAAAGAGTGATGCAGACAGCACCTATAAAATCATAATCAGGACTAAACTTCATCGGTTACTGACTCGCCAACGCTACGAAGTTTCTTAGTTAACGAGTGTACTTCTCCTTTAAGAGGTGTATATTCTTTATCCATAAGGTGTTCGTAAATTGAGTTCAGTGATGCATGAAGATCAGCCATGACAAAATTTATATTTTGTATGCGCTTATTTTCTACTGGAGGTAATCCATTCATGCCTTCTAAGATATAAATTATTTCGCAAAAAAAAAATAGATTATAACTTAGGGGCTAAAAGCATGTTCTTATTGTAATAATCTAAGAAAGTATCAGAGTCAATCTTGTGTAGGTTTTCAAAAACCATGTCGTCATAGTGTGAGAGTTCAACTAGGAAGTAGTACGGCTTATCTTTTCCAACCACACCAGCTAGTTCTACAATATCGTTTGGCGTATCACAATAGTTATGGTCTACATATTTTTCTATTTGCATGACTATTGGAATAGAGGTATACAAATCTAAACGCATAAGCTCTAGAACAAAGTCGCTATCAAATGTATATAGATAGCCTTCGTAACTTGCTGAGTTAACCTCTGTGTATCTGTGCTTCGAATCCATGTTCTTTTAATTCTTTAATTCGATACTCTTGGAGCTTAGACACCCTACCCTTTTTTGTTTTTACTTCTATAAACAGAACCTTATTGTTGGGGTGTAGCGCTAGCAAGTCAGGTATGCCATTTTTATTAGTCTTGATTAGCTTGAGGACATAGTATCCTTGTTCTTCAAGTTCTTTTATTTTTTTTGACTGTACTTGTTGTTCCGTCATTTTTAAATCTTTCCGGATACTTTTCTTTGAGCCATGAGCTGTCCCATAAATCATTATCTGTAAGATATCTTGCAGAGTGCAAAGGATAAAAAACCGTTACTGGCTCTCCGTAATACCACTCAGTTTTTTTTATGTAGTCTGTGTCTCTATCCATTATAAATTTAATAAATCTTTTTTAAAATGATTAAGGGTATAATCCTTCTTGTTAACAACTGCTTTGTAGATCTGATCCTCAATACCGCCTTTTGAAAATACCCAAAAGACATTATTATTAAGCCTCTCTTTTGTTGTCATCCTATCTCTAGACTGCCAATAACTGGTGGCGCTGAAGTCGATATTGTAATAAACTAAACAGTCAGCATGGCGCAAACTAATTCCTTCTCTCCCACTAACAATTTGCAGGGCTATGTTTTTATCACTGTTAACAAATTCTTCGAGCTCAGTAGTAAGGCTACCATTAAAAACTTTTTTCAGTGCCTTGAGCTCTTCTTTGAATTTATAGAAAATACCTATCTTTTTATTTTTAAAACTGTGACAAATAAACTTTGCTTTGCTTAAATCAAGTGTTTGCGAGGATCCACTTTCAAATTTAACAGTGCCTGAGTATATTTGGTGTAGCTTCATCATTAATTTAACGGGTGTGTCGGCTAATATAACTTGCTCGTTTCCCTCAACTACTAAGTCTTTCTTTAATTTATTAGCCAAGTTATAAGTAAGAGAACTCATCTTTACATGCATAATTTTTTCTTTAGTTTTAACCTTAAAGCCTGCTTCTTTTTGGCTGTAAGAAATAAAGTAAGGTTGCATGGCATCCATAATACTCAGCTTGCCTTTTGAGTAGTCTCTTATGTTTAAGCCGTTGATGGGTCGCTGAGTTACATTAACGTGTTCGTCGCAAAACCTATAAAAGTTATTGAATTTTCTAAATGGATTGCCAGGAATACCGTAAACCTGATGGTACATCTGACTGTACGACTCTGGTGTTGGAGTACCTGAAAGTAAAATAACACGGGGGTTTTTTTCTCCAATTAACATATTGACTCTTCTCGCTCGCACACTAGGTTTAGGAATGGCTCCCATGGAATGAGCTTCATCTAAAATCATAAAGTCAAACTCATCCTCCACGGTTATTTTATGTAGGCTCTCGTAATTAATAACGTTAACATTAAATTTTGGACCAAGTAGTTTATAGTCATCCTCAATTGATGAGATAGCTTTCTTTTTAGTAATAAATAAGACGTTTTTTGCACCAAGTTTATTACATATGCCAAAGCTAGTAAGCGTCTTACCTGTTCTAACCTCCATTGCTAAATATACAAAGCCGTGTTTTTTTATTACATCCGTTCCTTTAGATATTATTTCCTCCTGATAATCTCTATATTTCATAATAATTTTTTCTGTATTTGCCCCTCTGATCTTGGTTTAATTCTCATCCAGTTGCCTTGTGCATCTCGCCCTAGTTCAGGCTCAAGTCCTTCTTGATACACACAGTATGCAATCATCCATTTTTTAAACAGATATTGGGACACTGATCGTTTAGAAAACTTAGCATAGTCAGGGTATTGAGTAGTGAAGTCATAATGCAATCCATTTAAGTGAACCCTCTTGTTCACCTCAAGCATAGCATTCGAAGAATGAGTATCTAACAAACCACACCACTCGATAAAGTCTGAGTTGGTATTAATTATTAATCTTTTCTTGTCTGCGTTTAAGGAGTCACTTTCTATAAGACCCTTCTTTAAGTATAGCTGTATGCATTTAATCATGTAGTCATCAAACCTGCACCAATCATCATCCTCCCACTCCTCTCCAAACAAAAACTTTCCAAACTCATGTGTCGGAGTATAGTTCTCCGTATAGTGAGTAGCTAGCTCAAGCTCCCATCGTCTCCTTGCAAATGATGCGCCACTTCCTTTAATAGGATAATTGGTAGTTATAATTACTTTAGGGGACTTACTAAACGGTATCTTTATAGCATCCTTATTTTTTTTCTCTAGCGTTAATCCTTCTGTAACGACAGAAAACAATCTCTCAAAGTCAAAGTATTTTTTAACATCATCAAAGGCTAGTATTTGTGTGTCAGCAGAAACTAATTGATAAGGGAATGACTTTTCAAATGCAAACGCTTTTCCATCTATCATTATAAGCTTTTTCATATGTTCAAGTGACTGCAAAAGTATACCCTTACCCGTCCCACCATTAGCCGAGTCCGAGATGCGTTCATCATTTAAAATAGTTGCGGGACAATAAGATATGTTTTTGTGGCCATGCATCATGTAGCCAAGAGTGGATTCAAAGGTTAATATTCTTCCAGGATCATTGCTTGAGATGTTACTGATGAATTGTTTAAAATCACTTTCTACAGTATCGCATTCATTGTAGTCTCTTTTTATAACGTGATCTTTCCACGCATATCCTTTAAGCTCTAGGTAATCAATAGACTTAACACTATCTTTTGTTATTTGTACGGCGCAATTTTGATAATACAAATAAGCCTTATCCATAGTGTCTTGTATGAAAAATATTTCTATGGTGCCTAACAAAGACAGAAAGTCTTCTTTGAATATTCTCGTTTGATCAGCAAAATAATTATATATAGCCATGTCGTCCATGCCTTGCAAATGATCTAGGATAAAATCTTTAATTTCTTTTTCAGACGTATGATCTATTAAGTTGTCAGTAACTTTAACAAAGACATAATGCTTCTGTCCCTCGGGGCAGAACTTATAATATCCATTCGTTTCTAAAAACTTTTTAAATATTAAGGGTATAATTTTAACAACACCCTTACTGCTCATTGTCCAAAACTTTACCGAGTTGTCTTCCTCGGCTTGATCAATTACGGAGTCTATTACTTCCTCCGCCAAGTTCGACTCCTTGAGGTCTTGACGAATTGCTTTTTTTGACTCTCCTCTTCTGAGCCGTTGCTGTATTTCATTTATCTTATCCTCATCCTCGTAGAACTTAGTGTTAAAGTTTTTAGTATTAGAGTATGCAGACTTAATTGTATTATTAATTTCAGTAGCATTAAAGTCTCTGCTCTTGTATTGATTTATAACTAGACTTGCAGTAAGCTGATCGATTCCAAAGTCATTGAAAGCCATGGCTAAAACAAATGCATTTTGGTTACGCTGACCCTGTGACATAGGATATTTCTTTTGCCACCACTTAACTAAGATCTCAACAATTTTGTTTTCGTCTCTTATCGGTATCGTCTTAACACCATTGCTAGTTGTGTGTTCTTTATATTCTAAATCCTCAGCCGTTTCCCATATCAACGCTTTATCATTTATTTCAATTAAAGGATCATAAGATTCGTAACACACTCTACTTATATTCTTTGAGGTTTTGTCAAAGTATTTAGATTTAAAATGCTTTTCCAAAGCCATAAAATATCCAATGTGGTTCTCAGGCTTGGCTGGTATCTTTACCAGAACCTTGAGTCCTTTGCCTGAAGGCGAGATAAAAACACTGTAGACGTATTTGTTTTTAGCAAACTTTCTTTTCTCATCAAGCAAATCCTTTTGAAGCTTATACCCATCAAAGTCTAAACAGATAACGCCACTATGCTCTACCAAAGAAACATCAGACCTCTTGTTAAACTTCCCAGAGAAACATATACTAGGGAGTTGTTTTTTTAATTCGTTTCGTTTCCCTTTATCTTCTTCTTTTCTAATTGATAAAACTAAATCTTTGCTTGCTCCTTTTTGTATCCTATCTAGAATTATTTTTACATCTCTGAAGAAAGGAGCCTTAGTTTCATTAATGTTTTTAAAGATTGTTACGTATTGTGACATAAAAATGTTGGTTTTGTGTTGGTTTTAGTATTGCATAGCCTTGCATTTATAGGCATAGTGTTGAAAATGTTGGTTTTAAATCTCATTCTGTATTCAAAAAAGTTAAATATAATTATAAATATATATATAGTGTATATAAAAAAATATTTTTAACATTTTACACAAAAAAAAAGGGGGAAACTAATCCCCCTAGTTTTATTGGGGTTACCTAAAATGGCAAATCGGGGTCAGACTCTTGTGTCGTTGGAGCTGGGACTGGGTCTTTGCTTGCCGTAGGTTTAACAAATTCTTTATCTACCATTAACTTGCCTAGTTTATGAGCCACCTTGTTTTCTGCATCCCAGATATCGATAGTGATACCTCCATCTTCCCACATCGCAGCTTTAACCTTAATCTGATGTCCATACTTATCGCTTTTTTCAACTTTAGATGGAATTGTTTTGACGGCTTTACCTAAGTTATCTAACTGTAAGTTGCCGAAGAATTTTTGTTTAATTGACATTGCTTAAAATTTTAAATTATATATTACTTTTCTTATGTCTTCTTTTTTATCCTTACCATAGTATTTCTCATAGGTTTGGAGGGCTTGTTCCACCTTTTGTTTTCCCTGGAGTACAGTTTCCTCGCTCGTAGGGCAGACATAAATCTCGTGGTAGAACTCGCCACTGTTTCCATATTCTTTTTGTTGCTTATCTATAGCTACAAAAGTCATTGACTTGCCTGTCAGCGACTGATATATAAATGCTTGGGTATCATAATTATATTTATTTTTACCTAGCCAGATGAATTCCTCTATGCTTTTGGCTGAGGTTGTTTTAAGATCAACCACTATGCCCTGACTAATCAAGTCACATTTTGCCTTAAAATCATGACCGAAAATTTTCCCAACAACAGGCTCCTCTCTCAAAGCCTCCTTGTTGGTAATTAGTTCAGTTAACTGATCGTGACGACTTACTATTTCTTTAGCCATATTCTCAATCAGTAAAGCCTCAGACTCTTTTAAAACAAAGTTCAGACCTTTTTCTTTTAAGAATTCTTTATAGGCCTTACCTCTAGTCTCAGTTGCTGACCATATAGGAAAGTCTTTTGCCTTCTCAGGCTCTAAAATTAATTGATGAAAATATCGCCCTTTCACGAAATTCTCATTGTCAGGCTCTACCTTGCCAAACTGCTTAAAGGTGTTGGGTGAAAGATTTTTCATATCAGAGTTGGATAGCCATTGCCTTCCAAACTCTCCATAGTAATGCTCATCGATACGTAGTTTATCTATGATCTGTTTTTCTGTTAATTTTTTCTTACTCATTTGTGCCAGTTTTAAATTGTTCTATCGTTAAATCGTCATAGGTTAACCTAAGCCACTCCTCGATTTGATCCCATGTTTTTTTAGCTTTAACTAATTTCTGAATCATTGGAATATCTTTAATAGGATCTCCTGTAGGTGGTGTCTTTTTAGGAGTTGTTTTTTTAGGCACGCCTAGGTCTAATTGTTTCTTTGCAGTAGGAGTTACTTGCTCTCCATAGGCATCGACATCTTTGTCGCTTATAATTCCTAGCTGAGATGATAAAGCGTAACGTCTAAAGTAAGTAGTCCCTGAACCAAAAGCTTGGTAGAGGTTTTGACCTTTCATTTCTACTAGTGGTATATCAACAGTAGCTGAGTCAGACTCTCCACTTGCCACATGAAATATTGTGGTTGTCAAGCATGACTGCCCGGTATCTTTGTTGGTGCCTAGCTTCTGAGTAAATCCAAGTCCATGCCTTTTCATAAGTGGATTGATGGAGTGGATAATTTTAGTAAGGTCTACATACTTGTAGCCGTAACCATCGGTGTCTTTTAATAATACAGGGCATTCCTGTTGGAATCCTGCCAAGGCTTTGTAATAATTTTTCATTTTAGTTGGTTTAATTTTTGTGTTATCTTATAATACTTTTGCATCAAGCCAGTTCGCCTATCTTTTAAAGCTAACAGACTTTTCTTATTCTTTAACAATTCAGGGATTCTCTTCTCTATAATATCCAAACGCTTTTTATAAACTTGAAGTACCATTCGGTAAACTCCCTTTCGCCATCCCTGATTGAATATTAAATACTCGTCTGAGGTTAACTCCTCATCGTAATCCTTGCCACGTGGATTATATATCTTTATCTCTCCCGATAAAGTGTCTCGGCTTATCTTAACGCCATGCATCATTCTAGACTCATGACCATCGCCATCCAAATTTGCTGATCCATGATCAGTTCGTGCCTCTTGAAATATATCTTCAAGCCTCAACGTTTGATAATTTGTTAAGTATAATGCTAAGGTCTGAATCATTCTCCATCATTTTATTAAGAGAGGTGATCCCTTGATGGATTGTTGCATCCTTACATGGAAAGCTATTCTTGTTCATGTACAGAACAACGTCAGCCACAGAAATACCCCTATCCACACATAGCTTATATAAAAACTTGCGAGGATTAGCATACTCCATTTTGCGAGTGCTTTTAAAAAGTTGTTCTTTAGTCAGTCCTGTATGGCTAAGAATGTTTAGGACAAATTTGTCAAATATATACTCTTTCATGTTTATTTTAATGTCATGTCAAATGCATAGGCAAATTCCTTTCGGAAATCATCTAGTTCTTTGTCGTTAAGGTCTTTGAAGATGGTAGTTCTTAGTTCTTGAATTACTTTTTGTGCTTGAACATATCCTTTAGATTGGTACTCATCGTCCAGGAATTGATCAAACGTAGGATTGTTGGTTTTATACATTTGATTAGATTTAAATTTATAATAACGAAGATAATAATATTTTTTTAATTTAACAAATATAAAACGTTCCCCTAATGGGAAGTTTTGTCCCCTAATGGGAAAGTAATTTTTTTTACCTTTGCCCCATGGCAGATACTTTCTTAAAAAATAATCTATCAATTGTAATATCTTTTATGGTTGCAGTCTTCACTGCTGGTGGAATTTATAGCGAATTCTTAAGTATAAAAAGTGAGCTTACCATGGTACATGAAAGGCTTGATAAAAAGATTATTGTTATTAATGGTTTAGAGAATCGTATTCTGAAAATGGAAAAGCAAATCGAATACGAACGTGGTTTTATAGATGCAACAAAAAAAGGGAAGACATCTCTGCCTCCCCCCTTTTCAACAAACAAACAGAATTAAACTTTAGATTCTTTTAGTTCTTTAATTTTCTTTTTTGCCTTAGCTAATTCTTTCCTCAATGCATTGTTTGAATGCCACAGAAAGTCTGGATCCATTTGGTCTACTATTTGGTCAGTCATATCTAAGTTCATTTTGTATCCTTTTTTGCTCTAAGGTAAGATAAATCATTTGTTGATATTTCCTTGCATTAATTTTATAATCTTTTTTATAGCGTACATTTCTGTTTGGACTTGCTAATTCAAAACGCAGTTCCGTACATTTTCTATCGTACTGAACAAGCTTGGACCAACGCTCCTCTCTTTTACTTTTTATTCTTTTTCTTTTGGCTAGTTTTAGCCTTATAAATCTTAGTATTTTTTTCATTTATAAATTCTTTAGTTAGTTTTTTTTTTAGTATTGCCTCTAGTTCAGGACTTAAATTAGTGTAGTCAAATATCATAATGTTTGGTTTAATATTAGTTCATATAGCTTATGCTCCTCCTCCAAATGTTGGACGGATAAAAGTTGATTCGTGCCATTCTCTCTCAATGAGATACTACGTACTCCTCCTTTGTCGAGGGTTGCCTCCACGAATATATCAATGTAAGCCCCCCCTTTTCTTCTGTACTTGGCTCTGATGATAAACGCAACGTGCGTCTCATTGTAGCCTTTACGAGTTCCAAAGTTCTTAATTATATTCATAGCATCGATGCGTCAAAACAGACTGAGGAACAAACACCTTTGTCCTGGTCCATTGGTTTACCACATTCTGAACATTCAAATTGTGGTTCTTCTTCCCATGGAGGTGTACCCCATGCATAAGGAAAATCTGTACTCATTTCTCTTGGTTTAATCTCTGACACTATTGTCATTGTGAGCAAGTAGGAATCGAACCTACCAATGCACCATGTTGCTCTGTACTTTTTTTAGTACGTTATGTACTTTTTTTAGTACGTTTTATAAATTCTACTACTGCTTGGTAAACTGCATCTATGTTGGCAGTTACTAACGCATCATTTAACTTATGAATTGAATTATCATACTCTCTTGGAGACCAAACACCATCTTCAAAAGATAAATCAAAACATTTATCCACTACTGGCATCAGCCAATCCCATGAGGAATCAAAATATAATGTATCCGTTTTGTAGTCATCCATAGACGTAGTATAATAGTATAACCCATCTTCTACTTCTAGTTCCATAAATTCTGCTATAAGTTTATTGTCTTCCTCAATTAAGAGTTTCGCTTGTGTTTCTGTGATTATCATTTTATATTGGTTTAAAAAAAAGGGGGAGCGCCTATCATAAATCGGTGCTTTATCTCGAGATTCTATCTCTCGTCAGAGTCCCCCCTTGATTGTTAGGATTTTACGTTTTCCAGTTTCATTATACCTTTTCGAAGTTCTAGGTATATCAGCAAATCGTTATGCTGATTTTCTGTCATACATTCAAATAGGATATTTCCTTGTACTTCGCAGTTCTCAAAAAGATATTTATTAAAGACCCCGTAGTTTTTGAATGTTACGCATCCCAAGTGATTGACTGGAAGATTAAGTAATAATCCCTCCTCGTTAATGTAAGCGCTCAATCCAGTTTCTAAATGTACTGGTTGGATTAATCCACCTACCGCTTTCTGTTTCTTCTTCAATCCCTCCCCGTTAAAGTTAGGAACGATTGTCGCGTCTGTTTTTAATAAAATGTACTTAGTCATAATGTTTGTTTTTAGATAGGGAGGATCCGCGAAGCGGATTCCTCCCGTTGGTTAAATTAAAGTCTGTTATAAAATTCTTTTACTATCTGTTTACTGGTATATTGTTCTGATACCATTCCATTCTCAATCATTACTTGAGCCTCCTTGAGCATTTTTTTTGGATTGTTGTGCAATCCGCTCAATTCTTCAAAGATGTAATCGCTTGTGACTGCATCTACATAAATTTTACTTTCTACTGTCATAATATTAGATTTTAAAATTCGTTTCAAATATATAATCTTTATTTTTAATTTACAACATTTTTACAACATTTGTTCTTGTAGTTTGTAAGCTACTGCAATTCTAAAATAAAATTCTTCTAAGCATTCTTTGTGTTTCATTTCAATACCTAATTTATAATTTCTAACATTTTAACATTTCGTTTTTATATCTTTTTTTTAATATTTCTATAAAACCAGTCATATGTTTTATGTTGTCATAATTTTGACCATAGTAATTACATATTTCTTTTGTTGTCATTGTATTAGATTTTGAATTATTCGTGTGTTTAGTGTTCCATATTGATTCTCTTTATTTATTAGATACTCAATATCTTCAAAAGTCACTCTTCGCTCCCGTTGTCTTTTTAATGCTTGATTGATTTTACTTATTTCTGTTGTCATGTTGTTTCTATTTGTTGGTTGTATTTGTTCTCAATAGCCTTTAATTCTTTTTTTAAACAATTCCTTTGAAAATTTCGTCTTAAGATTATATCTTTCCTTTTACAGTATGAATAAAGGGTTTCATGTTCCGTAGAAATTTTATTAAATTGTGTTAAAATTGCTTTTGCTTCGGGTTCAATTTCGCCGTAGCCATATTGAAAAGGCATTAAAAAAGTTTCCTCATTTTTCATGCCATAGTTAAGGGTAACAGTTCCACAGAAGTAAGAGTTTCCGTTTACTTTGTCGAACCAATGTTTAGCTTGTATGTCTATTGTTTTTGTTTTCATTTTATTTAATTTTAGTTAGATATATTTAAAATTTCGTTCCATTCAATTACCCAGTTTCCCGACTGGAATTTTACTACTGGGCGACCTTTGGAATCGGTGTCAATTATTTTTCGGGTGGCTCTGCCTCTTCCGTATAAATCCCACCATTTGAAATTTATAGTTTGACCTATTGTAAAAGTTTGTTTTGTTTCGTTCGCTCGGATTCTATCCAGTTGTTTTTGTATTATTAAATCTTTCATTTTATTATTTTTAGTTAAACTTTTTACCACCAAAAGCCGACCGAAGTCAGCTAATTTTGGCGGGTTGGTTTTTATTACATAGGGAAACAAAAATACGTTTCAAAGAACTCCTTTAATCCCCAATGTTTGTTGATTTGGTCATTTGTCACGTCTTTAGTCGCTCCATCGAACCAGTCCATAAATACAAACTCAATTTTTTGAATAGGTCCATCTTTGCCATCTGTATAAATTCGGAGCTCCTCTGAAGGACCACCCCACGAAATT
>WLWH01000412.1_pt1 | contig 35354 bp, 52 predicted proteins | sample 6712741 | NCBI WGS metagenome assembly WLWH01 (sample SAMN12718694, study PRJNA515312) | sponge metagenome | isolation source: marine sponge | host: Mycale hentscheli | place: New Zealand: South Island, Marlborough, Capsize Point | collected 2003-05-01
TCGCCATATTTATTAATCATGGCTCTAATTGTATCTACATCTTCTTGAGGTTGATGAAATCTTACAAGTTGTTCAATCTTTGTTTTAGCAACTGAACGCATATCATTGTAAGTTTGGATAGCCTCATTATGTTTTGCTTTGTATTTTGAACCACTTTCAAAATGGTCTTGAAATACATCAGCAATCACTTTTCGCTTTTCAGCATTAAGTGTTAGTCGTTTTTCTGGCATTTTACTCCTTTTGTTGATTAAATTGTATAATAACACAATGGCGATTTACTCGCCATTGTGCAAAGTGTCGCAGTTATTTTAATTCTTCAACTATATCAACTTTTATATTTTCCATACCCATTTGATCTGGCTCATCTTCTCTAGCCTCAAAGTAGTCATCATCATGGGTTTCAAAAAGTAATTGAGCCTTTTTTTTATTTTCGGCTTCAACTATTACAGTTTCCCAAATGTCAGCTGTGTAATGTATTTTAAATCTAGGCATATTATTTCTCCTTTTTAGTTATTGATTAAAAAAGCATTATACCATGTTTCACGTGAAACATAAATATGACACATTGACGCATGAAGCCTGCGACATTTTGTCGCGCGACAATCTGTCATGTTGACAGGTTTTTGTGTTAAGCGTCAAGCTTCAGGGTGCGACAATAATGACAATGTATTCCAATTTTTGTTTATGCTATAATTGGTTTATGTTTAATTTAGATAGATATGAAAGCCAAAAAGATATTTGGGAGTCGCCATCATTAATAGATGATGAAAATGATAGTTATAACTATTATGGCACATTCCCACTTTATTGGTACTGCGACGATTTGGAGAATTTAGATTTAGATTAGATCTGATAGTATTCAGTTTCAGCCTCATTTGTAAGTTTATCGCTGAAAAAAACTATAAACTTACGGGACTATGGCTAGAAAGGTTTGACTCCGAGTATAGCCCACTGATCCCTGGTCCCTTTTGCCGGTGGTGGTGGAAGTGTTTGAGGGACCTGGGATCAGTGTAGAGAAACACCGGTTATTAATTTGCTCTACACTGGTCAGTTTAGAATGATTCTAAAAAAAAATTAAAAAAAATAGCAAGCGTCAAGCAGCAAGCAACAAGCGTCAAGCTGCGACATTATATACATTGACGCCTAGGTCAGGATAGTATAGGATACGGTTGAAAGGTATAATTATGGAAAACAATGAAATAAATGAAAGATCAGTAAACCCGCTAATTAGAATAGCGACAGCTATAGAAGAGATCCTGAGGCTGGTGAAGCTGGACCAGGAGAAGATGGAAAAAAGGTTCGCGGATGAAGATAAAAAATAATGATTTGCTGCCATGGTTCACTGAGGACCATGGCGCATTGCCGGCCAGTTACCTGGCCAGCTGTGAAGATTTTTTTAAAAGTATAAAGCGTCAAGCATCAGGGCACAAGCTGCGACAAATTGACGCAGGACAAAATGTACAATTGACTAGTAGTCAACAAGCATCAAGCAACAAGCCGCGACATTTTGTACAATGTTACACACCCGGAAAACGTGTTAAAAATAGATTCAGGAGGAAAATATGAAAGTAACAGAAGCTAAAAAAATAACAGACTCATTAACCCGTACAAGTAAAATGCCTGGCCTGAGCTACAGCCTGCCAGCATGGGCATGCCAAACTGGTTCGAAGCTTAGAAAAGTTAAGACTTCACCATGTTATGGCTGTTATGCATTAAAAAATAATTACACACGTTACCCAGCAATCAAGGAGGCCCAGTATAGAAGGCTGGACGCTATCAACCATCCACTATGGGTGACAGCAATGGCTGCACAAATTAAACGTCAAAAATGGTTTAGATGGCACGACGCTGGAGACCTTCAGTCTCATGAGCATATGCAAAAAATTATAGAAGTATGTAAGTTGACACCGGACACGAAGCACTGGCTGCCCACACAAGAGCGGCAATACCTGCCAGCACCTGAAGATGTACCGGACAATTTAATTATTAGATTATCCGCTGCGCGTGTTGATGGGACCGCTGGCAACGCCTGGAGCCACAGCTCAACCGTGGTGACCGATGGAAGCCCCAGCTGCCTGGCGCCTACTCAGGGCGGCAAGTGTTTAGATTGCAGGGCCTGCTGGAATAAAGATATAAAAAATGTTAGTTATGGTAAACACTAATGCACGTATTTAAACATCCAAAATATTATGAAGAGATGCGCCAGCGCGCGAAAAAATTTCAACGAGAACAAAAGGAGCGTGAAGCAATGAGTAACAAGCAAGGGAGTAATGATGAGCAGCAAGCAACAAGCAAGCGACAAGCGTCTAAGTCGACAAGCGATTAAGATCCATGAAGCCTGGGCCTTTCAAAACGGTTATAGGCAACAAGCAGCAAGCACCCGGATCCAGGGTCCCAGGTACAATGGTTCCGATTACGTGAAACGTGCGACAAATTGTCGCGCGTCAAAATGACGCATGTGGCGATAGGCCACAAGCGTTCTGCAAAGCGTCAAGCAACAAGCAGCGGGGGTCAAGCGTCAAGCGCCAAGCAACTCTAAAAAATTTTTGATGTCAGGAAAACCCTGAAGCATTGGTTCATGGACCAGGCCTCCGGCTGCCAGGTCCCGGATTCTTTTACCCTCATAAAGTTTTGGCCTCTTGCAAGAGGCATCCAGAACCAGGATAAATGTATTGATAGGGTGTTTAATATGAAAGGCTATTTGGTGTGGAGAAAAGGTAATCTTGTTGGTTTTTGTATACTTTAATTCAACAGTGAAAAAGACGCCATTATTATTATAACCCAATAGATCGGGAGTACCAGGAACGCTAAGGTTTTCAATCCTAATCCAGGATATTTCAGTAAGATTTCTTTTAACTTGTGCATAAAATTTGGTCTCAGGTTTCATTAGTTTTTTAGACTAACAGTAGTCTTAAATTTTTTTTAAAACTTCACCCATTTTCCAAGTTTCAGGCTTGATAGTTATAACAAGTCGGTGAGTTTCTCTTGCTCCCAATATTTTATTTTCCATCAATTGTAAAGAAGTAATATCAAAATGTTGTCCATCAGGAAGACAAACTTGAACCCTAGCCTCTTGTACTACAGGAGACTTCATCATCTTATCTAATATCTGTCTTAACGCTTTTCCACTCAACATAATTTTATAAAAACAAAGGGGGCTCAGTATCTATTCCAATGGTATATCTCCCAGGAATCTCGTAAGCCAACCCCCCTTGTCCAATCAACAACAATAGAAGTTATCAGGTGAACCAGAATACATTGGTTAATGTTTTCAACCTGATTACTATTGCTATATTAGCATTGTTATGGTAAAAATCAATAGAAGGAAACATTATGTCACAAGATAGAAATTATAAATATGACGGTAAATCTAGACCAAGTAATGCTATATATGAAAAAAGATGGAATGAAATATTTGGTAATTCAGTAAAAGTAAAAGATTTAAAAAAATTATTAAAAGAAGAGCAGGCTAATACTCAATCAGATAATTTAGAGATGGAGAAGTTAAATGGGACTACCAAAAAAACTAACAGAACAACAGATTAAATTCGCAAATCTATTAATAGCTGATGAAGGTAGAAAAACTGCTACTCAGTGTGCAATAGAAGCGGGTTATGCAAAAGATTCAGCTAGACAAGCTGCTAGTATATTACAAAATCCAAAAAAATATCCATTAGTAGTTCAATACATAGGTGAACTTAGGGCTGAATGGCAAAAGAAATTTGAAGTAACTTTTGGAAGTCATATAACAGAACTTGCTAGATTAAGAGATGAGGCTAAAGATAAAAAAGCTTGGTCAGCTGCAGTTAACGCTGAAGTAGCTAGAGGTAAAGCTGCAGGTTTATATATTGAACAAAAGATTATCCGTACTGGTAAGTTAGAAGACTTATCGACAGAAGAATTAGAATCACGGATGAAACAAATAATTGATGACTATTCTCCGATTCTAGAGGGAGTTGAATTCGAAGAATTAAAAGAAAAAGTGAAAGAATCACCAAAGAAGCCACGAGAGTCAAATTAATCGTGATCTGTTTTATTTAAATCATTTTTTAACATTTCTACAATCCAATCATTATCTCTAAATACACCCATCATTACATTTGTAAGTTGGTTAACAACAGCTTCTTCATGTTCATCTTTTTCAAGCGCTGCTTTTTCTTGATTTAATCCAGATACTTGTACTGCTGCATGCATAATCTCATGTATAATAGTATTAGCTCTCTCTTGACCACATAGATCGTGTTGAATATGTATAACGTTTTGTCTATAATCATATTCACCAAAACAATCAGTCATTTCCCATTTTTTATAATCAGGTCTAACATATTTAATTTTAATATCTTTGTATCCAACTTTAACTTTATTAGGTAATCCAGTTGCTTCAACTGGAATAGGTTTCATATTTTTAAAATGTTTTGGTTTTTTTGTTTTCATATATCTCCTTTAAATTTTTCTATAGTATATATTTTACTAATCTTAATTACATTAAGAAATCTAAATCGATTTGTTCCAAAATTGGGTTTTTAAAGTTGTTGTTATTACTAGCTTATTTACATTTGTTCCAGCTTGTACCAAGCCTTTGGAACAAAATAATCGTCTATTATTTGCTAATACCAATACTTCTAGTTGATTCATATGATTTGTTCCATGTTCCAGTGTTTATTTTTTTTTAAAAAATAAAAAATGTAAATCAGTATAATTAGTTATTATGGAACAAGGACCCCTGAACCCTGATTCCTGGTGCTTGATTGCCTTATTTAAGCCCATTTTTAGCCATTTTTTCATAATATTCGTCAACATGTCTAAGCCAATCATACTTAGCCTGTCTAAACTCTTCACCCTCCCAAGAAAACTCCTGGTAATACATATCTTTAGTTACAATAAAATTTACTCCACGAGTAATAGGCTCGCCAAACATATCTTCAAAAGCCATGGCATATGCCGCAAGTTGTATTCTATAAGAGTCATGTAACCAGTCTTTTCGCTTAGGTTTATTAGAATTTTTATGATCACACACTGTAAGCTTACCATCATGTATACCTATAAGGTCTGTTTGACCGGCCCATAAGCCCTTATAAGCAAGATAAGGCTCAACACCCCACACTTCAGTCAAACGGCTCTCTAAAGCGCTCTCTATTAGAATATCAGCCATTTTATGAGCAGTCTCACCTAACTCAGTCATGTCAAAATGCTTTGTATTCATTATATAATTTTCAACGATTCTGTGAAGCACACTACCTCGTTCTGCTGCACCATCTCTAATTTTATCAGCAGCCTCAGCGCCTACTCGATTTTTCCAATTTTCTAAAATTTTCTTTTTTTCTTCGGATTGTGTTGCTTGAAGTATTGTAGTAACGGAGGGTAATTTTTCATTACCTATAGAATAAACCCTTTCCCCATTCACCATTGCACGTGTTGAGGTTGGATAATTAAATTGTTTAAAAGTCCATTTACTCATATATTCTCCATTCTTTATTGTTGTATTGTTTTAGATGTTTAGGATTATTAAAATCCATTGTACCAAATTTTTTTTTAAATTTCATTTTTACAATACACATATTATTTAATTTATTGATATGTATTATTTTTCTTTTTAATCTCATGTTAGGTTTTAAAATCTCACCTAATTTTAATTGAACATCTTGATAACTAACAAGTAAACTATACTTAATTTTTTTTCTATTTTTTACAGTAGGATAAATTTTAATAGCGTCATCGTTTTTTAATAAAAATTTTAATAAATTTTCAACGTAATCAATAATACGTTTATCAGTAGAATGAAAACCAACTGCGCAAAGTGGATAATATTTTTTTCTAATTTTATCATAACTGTTTTTTATTTTAAAAGTACCTTCTGCATCCATATAACCACTTAACCAATTAATGCAGTCAGTTAAATTAATTTGATGTGGATTGTACTTAGGATCTCTTAACCTAATAATATTAATAGTTTCTAATTTTTTTTCTTTCATATAAGGAGCAATCATTTTAAAAAAATGAATCGCTTTGTATCCAAACATTGTTACTTCAAAAATATCATTCCAATTTGGATTTTTAAAAACATATTTTTTAATTAAAACATCATAAAATTCACCTAACTCTGATATAGGTTCAAGATCACATAATTGTAATTTATAGAAAATTCCCCCATCTTTTTTATATGCTAAACTTCCATCTCCATCTGCCATACCTGCGTGGTAAGCCCAAAAAGATCTAGGTACATTATGTATATTGTTGTTTAACAATTTATCTAGTTCTTTAAAGTTGGTGTTTTTAATATTATTAATATTATTTTTTCTTAGTTCCCACACTGAAGAAAATTTTACGTCTTTTGAAGGTATTTGAATCATTATATTTCTATAACCTCAAAGTGACCATCTCTCCAAACAATTGCTCTATCTGTATTTTTAATAATATTATATTGCCAAGACATAGCCTCTACAGTTTTTGCTTTCTTTAAATTTTTACCATACCTAAAATTTTTAGATAAAGAGTCTAGTTTTTTGGATGCGTGATTAGGTAAACTAATTTGTTTCCAATTTTCACTTCTTATTACTTTTAAAATATCTCTACTCATAATTTAAAAGCCTGTAGTGCAGTTTGTTTTTCTTCAGCTTCAACTATTTTAGATAATTGTTTATCAATCTCTTCTAAGTGTTGTGGATGCTCACCAATACCTACAGAGTTATTTAAATATATATGTATAGTTGCATCTGCTGACGCTATATCAGCCTCGTATTTCTTCTCTAGGGCTTCCAACATTGCTCTTCTCATTTACTACTCCTTTTTCTCTTAGTTTAAATTGTAAATATTTTTTTTGTTTTGTTAACATATCTACTTCATCATTTAACTTTTTAATTATTCTATTTAGTTCTTTAACTAATTTAGAATCTAAAATTAATCTTTCAGTATTCATATTTATTTGACCTTGTGAATTACACAGCGGACATTGTTCTGTCGTATCTATTGGATGATCTACTGAATGTTTTATTTTTATATAACCGTTCCCCCGGCATCTCGGACAAATAGTTTTTTCCATTTTTACCTTCTTTCAAATATATATTTTTTATTTTTGTTAATACTTTTGATCTTACCATGTCAGCATCAAATTGAGCGTACTCACAAACAAGATTAAAATCTCTATTAGGTATTTCAAAATACTCTAATGCAGATTTATTAGTGTGTTGGTAGTAATGACTAAATCTAGCTGAAACAGTAGCTTTTTTAATTACATCTTCTATGGCAACGATTAATACGTTACGCCAAAGATCTCTTACAGGGTCTTTTTTTTCACTTAAATTAAGCGTTCTTAAGTTTTCCATTTAATCTCTTTGCTTTCTCGTTAATTAATATGTCTAAAGCTTTTGCTCTAGAAATTGTAATCGTAGGTACAAGTACTTTGCGCACCCTATCGAGTTTATCACAACTGGCGTGTGACAATGCAACAGATTTATATTTACTTATGTCAGTCATTATTATATCCTTTCTTAAATTTATATTTTATGTATTGAGACAGGATTTTACATAACTTTAACAGGATTGTCAATGAAATTTTTTTTAACTATTTACATTTGTTCAGTAGTAAATCAAAACTGTGCCGAAGTGCCAGTTAAAGATCATGACTACGATAGATTCTATAAAACACACTATGAGTGTGTACAAAAAGGATTAGGTGAGTCTTATTCTATATTATTTGATGGTGAGCATTTTACTACGGAGGTAGTAAACACTGCTGAATTATACCCTAAATTTATGTGTGAAAAGACAGATAATAAACAGAACCCTGAGGCCTGAACCCTTTAGCCTTTACCTTGGCCCTTGTAACGTCTTGTACGTTTCTGTCTCTTCTCATTTTTATTTAAAGATTTCTTATGTTTTCGAGGTCCACGTTTTTTAGGCTTGTCTCTTACAATATGATCTTTAAATTTTTTAGCCATTATCTACGTTAGCTTTTAACCATTTTTTATCTAATTCATCTAATTTTAAATATCTAATTGAACCATTGATATGTTGTTTCGTATCATGTCCACAATTAGTACATCTATAAAAATCTGAAACAATTGCAACTAAGATAGCATCTTCTTCACACTCTTCACATTTACCATGTACCGTATCTATTTTTTGAAAAAATTTTACTGATTTTTTATCTATATAACTCATACTAAATCTTTTGCCTTTCCTATTATTGGTTTGTATTTTGTTTTACCTTCTGATTTATATGCATGCATAAATTGTTCACGTCTTCCTTCTGGTATCCAACTACAATGAATCCATCCACTGTTAGGTTCGCCTGGAGTGTAGAACTCGAGGATCAATTGATCTGTCTCAAGGTTCATTTTAATCCAATCAGCAACTTCAGCATTGTCAACTCCAACACATTCGAAGTCAGCGGCCTCAGCTTTTGCATGCTGTGAATTTCTAGAACTACCAATAGCTAAACATAAATCTTCACTACGGAATCCTGATGTGACCTTGACTCTTCCGAAATGGTCCCGCACTGGCTGTAAAATATTTTCACAAAGTGCTTTTAGTTTTTCTATTTGACCTGAGTTAGGATTATTGTTGATACCTTTACGTATCGCAGTATCTGACTTGATAAGCTCCTGAAGGGAGAAATTTCTTGAAAGATTCATTTATTGACAGCTTAAACACTCATCGCTGTCATTGTCAAGAGCAGCTAAAGCTTCTTCCTTACAGTCTTGGCTACAGAATAAATCTAATTCTTCTTTAGCTTCAAACTCTTTTTTACATTGATTACAATTTTTTTTCATTCTATTATTTTTTTAATTGCTTTTGATCCGTCGATATTTTCTTCGAGTTCAACTTTTACTTTTCCGCATTTGTATTGAATATTATCATTTGCTGTACGTTCTGCAACCCGTTTTCCTTTCAAACAATCTGACATTGCAGGCTGTATTCTATGTTCTGTAAGAACACCTCCTATAAACATACAAAGTGCAACAACACTACTGATGACCGTTTCCATTTGCTCTTACCTTATCTTTTAATTCTTCAACATCATGCAATGCTTTTTCTAATTGTGATTTTAAAAATTCTATATTTACTTTGTTTGTCATATTCATTTCTTGAGTAGACTGTAATTTCTCAACGGTCTTGTACAAATCTTCTAATAAAAAATGTTGCTCCTGGTCCGTTGGTACTTGTTCAGATTTTTTTAATAAATCATTTTCAAACAACTCACGTGATGTCTCTAACGATACTAACCTTGCCGTCAGCTCTGTATATGCAAATACGCCCATTGCAACTAGAATTATAAGGCTAGCTACCGTTTTCATTGGCATCTGCACTCTTGCCTCTTCACCAATGTTTAATGGTTTATTATTCATTTAGGTAAATATCCTGGTTGTATAAAAAAAGCCAATAACACAAAAGCTACAATTAGAGCACCTGTAAAATAATAATTCATCCTACAATACTCCATAACTATCTAGCCCAAAAAAATATTCTTCTCCACCAACTTATTTTTTTAGTTGGTTGGGTAACACATTGACATTTCTTTTTTTCAAAAGAACAATCTATACATATATTTAAACTCATTTTTTATCCTCTGTTGTGTAGAACATTTTATTAGAATCTTCTGTTAACCAATCTTTATTTTCTACATTCCATTTTGTAGTTTGAACTCTATAGTCCGGCACTTCTCTATCGGTAGTGTAATTTGGAGCATCCCACAATATTCTGTTGTTGGGTTGCGCTGCATAATTGCCATTGTCTAAAGCAAGTATGTGAGCACACTTGTGTTCTGCAGGAATTTCAGAATGCTCAGTATCTAGTATATTACTATCTGGATGACCCCAGTCAATAGTAAATAAATATTCAAATGGGTAATTTATTTTATCTTTACCAAAATATTTACCACGTTTTCCTCTTAAAAAACTAAAGCAGTTAACACTAGGATAATAACTAAAGCAATTCCATAATTGAAGATTGTCGATTGCGATATCTGGTACGTCTTTTCTGTCAAATTTTTCTTGATAAAACGCTGATATAGGTAAACGCCAAAAGCATGCACCATTTGGTAACATAATATTAAATAAGAGTGAGCGATCTGTAATAGAGACCACACTAAAGATACAGCAGTCAACAGATTCTCCTTGATGTTTTTCCAAGTCATATAAATACTCCTTACGTATTTTACAGTAGATAGGTGGTATGTCCGCATTTAAGTAAGCCATAATTTATTTTATCTCTCCCCAATTGGGTCCAGATTCATAGTCAACTTTATTAGGAACTTTTAAATCTACTGCTTGTTCCATTATTTTTTTTATTTTATCAGCTTGACCTTGTGATTCAATAGAAAAATCAAGTTCATCGTGAATTTGTATATGCCCTAAAATACCCTCTTTGTACAAATTAACCATAGCTTTTTTAGTCATATCTGCAGCACTTCCTTGAATTAATTTATTTAATGCTTTGTAAGTAAAGGCTCTTCTAGTTGGATTACCATGCCAATAATTTTTTCTTTTATTACCATCCTTGTCTGTAATAATTTTATCTTCACTATCTTTTAAAAATGGACCCATGTCTTTTAATTCTTCCATTCTTTCATGATCTTCTGCAGGTACAAATGTACCCCAATCACTACCTCTTAACACAGGTTCATATTTAGGAAATCTACAACGTCTACCTAGTAAGGTTTTTATCTGACCTTTAGCTTGAGAGGCATTCATAATTTTATTCATTAACTGTTTAACAAATGGAACTTTATTATGATAAGTTAAAAATAATTCATCTGATTTTTCTTTAGTTACATTTAATTCATTTTGTAATTTAGCTTTACCCATTCCATAAAATAAACCTAGATTAATTGTTTTAGCTTCTTTACGATCTATTTGAGCCATATCTGCAACAATTTGGTGAAAGTCTGTAGTTGGGTCTTCTAAATAAGAATCAGCAATAACCTGTGCTGAAGGTAATCCAAATCTTAATGCATAGTGTGCAACAAGACGTGGTTCCTGTTGTGAGTAATCAAATGTACCCCACTTACAACCTTCTTCAGGTATAAATAAACTTCTAATTAATGGACCAGTTTCAGGATCTCTTGCTGGAATTTGTTGTAAGTTTGGATTTGAATATGAAAATCTTCCTGTTACGGTTCCCCCATCATCAGATCTAATTTGATTTATATCTGCATGAATTCTACCTCTGTGTTCATGTGTTAAAATAGTATCAATAAATGTTGTACGAACCTTGTTTATTTTTCTAGCTTCTGCTATCATTAAAACTGTAGGATTATTATGTTTAGAAATAAAATTTTTAGTAAATGAAGGAGAATCGGTCTTTTCAGTACGGTCATAAGGTAGGTTCAATTTTTGAAAAACTTTTTCAATTGATCTTGCTGCCCATATCTGAGTATCTACTCCTGTGTCTATTTTTATTTGCTGTATTAAGTTTTCTTCTTTTACTGCCAATGCTGTTTTTAATTGATTGGCTTTCTCGATATCTACCCGAACACCTAGGTGGCGCATATCAACTAAACAAGGAAACAGATCAGTCTCAAGATTAAATATATCTTGAAGGTCGTCTTCAATAATTATTTTTTTTAAATGTTGCCAAAGTTTTAAAGTTAACTCTGCATCTTTTTCAGCATAAGATCCAACTTCTTGTGCGGGTAATCTCCACATATCAGCTTTAGGATCTAAACCTCTTTCTTTAGCCGCTTTATTTAACAAAGCTTCGTTTTTACCTTGTTTTAAATATACCCATGATAAAGAATTTAGTGAATATTGAAATCTATTTTCATCTATAAGAGACGCTGCAATCATTGTATCTAGTATTAAACCATTGATTTGTATACCTAAATTACGTATCCAACATACATCATACATAGCATTATGAAATAATTTTGTAGCAGGTGATTTACATACATCTTTAAACCAGTCTAAAACTTTTTTACGATTCATGTTAGGACCTTCACCATGAGCAATAGGATAATAACCTTTCCATCCATCTACAGCAACAGCTATACCTACAACTTCACCATTACCTATAATGGCCCCTGAACCCAGTTTCTTTAAATCTGGATCTCTTGTTTCTAAGTCAATTGCAATCTCATCAGCTTTTCTTAAATCCGGAAACTCTGTAGGAGCTACCCATTCTGTAGTTGGTATCAACATTATTTTTTACCTTTTGTATCTTTCATTGTTTTAATTTCTAATTCACAGTAATGAATTATTTTCTCAAGGTCTTGTATTCCCGCTTTGTTTTTATAGCGACAAACATATTTGATAACATTTCCTTGAAAAAAAGAAAGATCATTTTTTGAAATAAATTCATACGGTTGAATATGAAAGTCTTTGTAGTGACTCCCACCTATTTGTTTGTCTTGTGGAAATGAATCTTTAAATATATCTTTATGTGTCATTTTAATACCTCCATTATGTTAATAATAAAAAATGTTAATGTAATTGTTATTAATATATCTGATGTAATTATTCTCATAATTTGTACTCGTTTCTTTTTAGGTTAGCTTTTAGTTTATATAAATTATTTCTGGCACGTGTTATTCCAACATACCAAACTCTGTGTTCTTCATCGTGCTTGTCTATACTTTTAAGCATAGCTTTTTTTATCTTATTACCTATGTCTAGACATAAAATTACATTATCTTCTTCACCACCTTTACTAGCATGAATAGTTGATATAGATATTCTAGCATCTTCATCTAAGTTTTCTCCATTATCAATCATATTTTTTATATAAAATTTTTCTTTTTCATCAGCCTCTTGAAATGCATCAAACCATTCAACTTGATGATTCCATTTTTCACTTCCAATAAATTCATTTATGTCTTTAATATCTTTTTCTTCTAATATTTTACCCATACACCAATAAGTATATTTCATGGCAGCTTTATATAATCTGACCTTAAAACTTTTTTCTTTTTTAACTTTAAAATATAAATTTCTTTTTATTAGTTCTTCTTTAATAGAACTTAATCTTGAAAGAGTTCTAGTTAATATTAACCACTTACCTTTATTTAAATCTATTTGATCTAGATTATTTATATTTTCACTACTACCTTCAAAATTTCTAGGATAATAATTTTTATCTTTTCTTACACCTAAAATTTTACTGATTGGTATATCCGATTCTTCTTGAATAGTTTTAGATATTCTTTTTGAATACTTTAATACTTTTTCTTTTGCAGGTTCTTCTATAAATCTTTCTACATTAGCGCCAGCCCAAGCATAAATAGCTTGATCATCATCTCCTGCTAAATAGATATCATCTGTACATTCTTTTAATTTATCATACAACTGCCATTGTAATGGAGATAAATCCTGTGCTTCATCTATAAAAATAACTTTAAATTTAGGAAGATTTTGTTTGTTTATTAAATTTTTAATCATGTCATTAAAATCTAATAACTTTCTTTTTTCTTTATATACTTTTAAATTGTCATCAATGTATTTTAATAAATGCCATTTTATTTCTTTACTATTATGTTCGTTTCTATCAAACTCTTCTCTAATATTAACATCTCTATTCATCGCTTTACCTATCATTTGAAAGTAAGGACTATCACAATTTAAATAAGACACTTCTTCTTTGTTATATTTATCATGGTACTTAACTTTTATATTTAAAAGTTTACCTAATTCTTCATAATGAAAAGGTTGCATTACATCTTCTTCATTTAATGTTAATTGATGATACGCAAAAGAATGTAACGTTTGAAAGTACGGAAGTTTTTTATCTTCTGCAGGCATTCTATTTTTAGCTTCTGTAGCTGCTTTTTTAGTAAAAGCAAAATAACCTATTTTATGTAATGGTGTACCAATTCTTACATAAGCTTTAGCTCTGGATATTAGTTTATATGTTTTACCTGTACCTGGTGGTCCATAGTATTTATATATCATTAAACAATATCCTTTTCGTCTTCTATATCTACAATTTCTTCAACATCTTCTTCTTCTTTTTCAAAAAGATATAATGGTATTACTGCACAACCTCTAACCCCTGGATATGCTTTACCTGTTTTTTTATCTTTACCGGGATATCTTTTTCTTTGATCAAATTCAGGTTTAGGTTGACCTTCGTATTCTTCTTTATCAAATAATTTTTCAATCATGTGTGAAGTTCTAGAAGAATCTTTTTTCCATTCTCTATCTTTTAAATAACTATAAAATTCATCGTAAACAAAGTATGCATAGACTTCATCTTTAAAAACGTTTCCACTTTTAAATGAATGATAATTAGTTGCTTTTGTTTCATTAATAAAATTAGTTAAGTGTTTTGTTAATATCTCATAAGGCCTGGTTCCTGGAGCCGGCTGCACTGTATCTTGTGTATCCAATAAAGCATTTATCATTGCATGAAAGTCCATTGCTTTAATAGGTGGAGGAAATATATCAGCCTGAGCCATAATTAAACCTCTTAATTCTTTTTGATCTTTTAATTTATTTACATCTTTTGCATGCACGGATACTGAATCACCTTTTTTATTTTCTACAGTAAGATAGTATTCAGGGTCAGGTTTAAAATCTACTTTGATTAGATTAGTCATCAATGGCCAATCTATTTTCTTATCAGATATAATTCCAAATTTTCTTTTTACACATTCTGATTTAACACAAACTGGTGAAAGTAATTCATCACTACAAGTATGACCTTTTTCTTGTTTCTCCCAGTTTTTTATTTTCATTTTAATATGATCATCGGTCCAAGTTTGATTGAACTCAAAATAATTTCTACCTGCTTGTAAAACTTTATTCTTCCAATCATCTGAATATTTTTTTTTAGAAAAGACCATGTAGTTATATAAAAACCTATCACGACCATCTTTCATTTTATTTTTTGATAATATTTCTAGACATGGTGGACCATCTTTAAATTCTTCTGCTCCCCCAGTTAATGCTTTTTGAATAAGATTATCAGATAATTCTTTTAATTGTTTTGAATCTACCTTATTTAATTCAACACATTGTAAAAAAATATCAAAAGGTATTTCATCACCTGATGGGTCTAATGCAACTCTTTCTTTTTTACCAAAATATGGAAGATTAATAAAGTTACCATTCATTTTTTGTCCATCAGTATTAGAACCTAACTTAGTTTGTTTAGGAAATATTTCTGTATTGATAGGTAGTTTAAATAAAAATAATACTTCTTCTAAAAAATCTTTTATTACTTTCGCTCTTACTAATTCTTTTGTAAATAAATATAAATGAAGGCCGCCGCTTTTTGATTTAACTGGTATTAAAGGTAATTTTTTTTCTTGAATAATATCTAAGTATTTTTTTATATTTAAATCTTTATATATTTTTGGATCTATATCTATTGCACCAAATCTTGCTAAATCATTATCATCACAGGGTTGAATACCAATAGATTTTTTTCCATCTAAATGTTCTTCATAATCTTTTTGAGTAATGGGTTTGCCGGCCCAACCATAATCACCGGAATTAAATTTTATTTTACCTGTTTGTGGATCTTTATATCCTCTTGCAATATTACAAAATCCAAAATCTCTCTGCAAACCTGTAAAGCAATTTGTAAATTTAGTCATGTCTATTCCTTATTCTTTATTTTTTATTATTTGGGCGAACACAGTCTCCCGTATTCGCCCATTCTTCGAAGTATTCACTTAGTGAATTATACAATATCCTCAGTTTGAGGTTTGTTGTTTTTCTCGTACTCAGGTTTAGCCGCACCTTTGGACACAGTTTTTTGTAATTCCTGTGCCATCATGTACAAGTCAGCATCCTCTTTCTTAGATACATCTAATGCTCTGTTCATAGATGGTTTGTAGACATGCCAGCTTTTACTTCCTGCAACTTTACCTACAGTTTTTAAATTATAAACTGCTGCATAAGCCGCTGGATTGTAAACACCTTTGTCATCTTTAAATCTAAGATTTTTAATCAACTGATTTAATTCTCTCGCAGGTGTTAAGTTAGATGATCTCATAGTAATTACCGCAGGTCTAGGCTCATCACCTAAGACTACTACATAAAAGTATGCAGTTTTTTCTAAGTAGTTACCATTTGACAATCTCCACTTACCATTTCTCTCTTCTTGAGCATCCTCAGGAATAGATAGATGTGTTGTGACAGGAGGCGCTGCTGTGTCCCCCATCTCTTGCCATTCTGGATATCTTGTTTGCACATGTGCAACAATAATATCCACACCTTTTTCACCATCCATTAACGTACCTAAACCTTTAGCATAAATCATACCAGGCTTAGAACCTTCTACAAATTTAGCATTAGTTTGATTACATTCAGGGGATAGTTGATGTAGGATTTTCAAAATCGGAGTTGACATATCGTCCGATTTGATTTCTTCACTACCTCTTCCAGAGTCTCCTCTTAGATTGATAGTAGATAATGCACCTGCATTATCTTTCTTAGTCATAGCATTTGTATTTGCCATATATTTCTCCTTATTATTTATTTTTTATTTTTTATAGAAGTTTGATTTCCATCAAACGTCCAGAATAGTTCTGATGGAACTTCACGACCTTTGTCTTTCCATTCCTTCATAACTACTTTGAGTGTCTGAGGGTGAACTTTTTCCTCTTGGATAGGTTCATACCCTTCAGACCTCGCAAGGGTAACATAAGTTACAGCCTTGTTATCTTCGCCTTGGCCAAATGATACAATAATATTATTTTTTACTATATCACCTAAACCTTGGTCACGAAGCCATTGATGTGCCTCAGCTTTTTTGTCTGCTTTTATAGTGGCACCATAAATATCTTTTATAGTTAATTCTGAACCATCTCTTAATTTTAAAGATTTTAAGTTCATGTCTTCCATTAACTTTGGAATAACTATACAACTAAAATGTTTTTCATCATTCTTTAAATCCTTAGCACGATCTTCTAAAGATTTTATTTCTGATTGAATTGATTTTAATTTCTCAACTTCCGTTGATAATTTTTCCGGATCTAAAACATCTGTTTGATCTGGAGCATCTTTTCTTAAGTCTACTAACATATATTAACTCCTATTATTTTTATCTTTTTAACTTTCATGGATGGAATAATAATAGCTGTTAAGCTATTTGTCAAGTCTATTTTTGAAATATATTTATTTCTATAGGATAATAAGTTTTTTCTTGTCTGTCCCATTTTAGTAATTTAAACTTACCATTAGTCATTTCTGACGCAATTGCACAAGTAACACCAATAATTGCAGGATCACCATTTAATAATAAATAATCATCTTCAGTAAAATTTTTTAATTTTTGTCTAATACTAAAAATAAAAGGTCCTGGTGAAAACATCATTTGTTCTAATGCTCTAAACATTATCTCAATTTCACCATATTTTTTAGCACCTATAATATTATATTTAGGTTGACCTGTTTCTCTATCCAAAGGGATATCTTGTAATAAATAAACTTTGCTCATTGACTTTTTCCTTTTTTTAAAGTAGTATTCTATCTAGAAAGAAAAGTAAAGTATATTATGGATATTATAAATTATAAGTTTAAGACTAAACCTTACGAACATCAATTAGATGCGTTAAAAGCATCTTGGGATAAAGAAAATTTTGCGTACTTCATGGAAATGGGTACAGGTAAATCTAAAGTATTATTAGATAATGCCGCTATATTATATGATAAAGGCCAAATAAATGGCCTCCTTCTTATTGCACCTAAAGGTGTTTATAAGAACTGGTATGATCAGGAGGTGCCTATACACTTACCTGATCATATCTATAAAAAAATGGTGTTATGGAAAACATCTGACAAAAGTAAAAAACAAAAACAAATTTTAAATACTTTATTTGAAACAGGAACAGACCTTCATATTTTAATTATGAATGTAGAATCTTTTTCATCAGGTAATGGAGCAGAGTTTGCATATAAATTTTTGTCTTGCCATAAATCAATGATTGCAATTGATGAAGCAACTACAATTAAAACACCAACTTCAAATAGAACTAAAAATATTTTAGCTTTAAGAGAACATGCTAAATACAGAAGAATACTTACAGGTTCTCCTGTAACTAAATCACCTTTAGATTTATATAGTCAATGTGCATTTCTTGATCCTTGGCTCCTGGGGCATGATTCTTATTGGACCTTTAGATCTAAATACGCAAAGATGAGAAAAATAGAGGTTAATGGAAGAAGAGTTGAAATTGTTGTAGGATATATGAACTTAGGAGATTTATCAGATAAAATAAAACCATTTTCAAAAAGAATCTTAAAAGAAGATTGTTTAGATTTACCTGAAAAAAGTTATGTCAAACACTATGTTGAACTTACTCCAGAACAAAAAACAGTTTATTCGCAAATGAAAAAAGAAGCAATAGCTTTTTTAGATGGTAAGATGCAATCGTCAGCAACTGTTATGACTCAATTAATGCGACTACATCAAATTACTTGTGGACATTTTACTGCAGATGATGGTACCATAAAAGATTTACCTTGTAGCAGGCTTGGTGAATTAATGAACATACTTGAAAACGTAGAGGGTAAAACTATTATATGGTCTCACTATACTCATGATGTAAGAAGAATTATAGCTGAAATTAAAAAAGTATATGGAGATGACTCTGTTGTAGATTATTATGGTGCAACAGATACTGATGCAAGATCTGAAAATATTAAAAAATTTCAAACAAATGATAAGTGTAGATTCTTTGTGGGTACTACTCATACAGGTGGTTATGGTATTACATTAACTGCCGGAAGTAATATGATTTATTTCTCAAATGGTTATGACCTAGAGAAGCGTCAACAATCAGAAGCACGTATTGATCGTATAGGTCAAACAAGAAAAATGACTTATATTGATATTATGAGTCAAGATACTATTGATGAAAGAATTGTAAAAGCTTTACGAGAAAAAGTTAATATTGCCAATACAATTATGGATGAAGATTTTAGAGAATGGATTTAAGAAGTGTGGTAGTAGTGGGCCACTGGTATTCCTGTACCTAGATTAGTTCGGTTTTTTATTTTTTCGTTCACCGTAAGCAAATTAATCACCACTACAAATAAAGACTATAGTCCCCACTATAATCAATCCCGGCAGCTGAGTGCCTAACCTCCCAAAATAACTACAGTTTTTCGAATAGTATAATTATAATAGCAAACATACCACCAACTAAAGCGGTCATTGCATAACGCATATGATTTTTAATTTCTTTGATATCGTTTTCTATTCCTGAGATTTTTTGATGAGTTTGTTTTTGCATAATACGACAAAGTTTTTCGTGCGATTCTATTTTCTCTAGTGCTAAATCTTTTTTGGGCATTATGCCAGTCCTCTTGATCTTAGTTTAATTTGTTTCTCTTCTTCAGATAATAAAGCATTTTCAACTGGCGTCAATCCATTTGACATAGCAGTTGTTGTATTACCTGGTAAAGAACTTGTTAAAATTTGTGAACTAGGCATTGGTTGTAAAGCCAAAGGTGGTGTCTGAACTGTTTCCTCTAAATAATTTCTAACATTTAAATTCCAAGAACTGTTTAACCTTGTTTTTCTAAAATCTCTAAACATTCTTCTTAATGTAGGAGCTACTTGTCTATAAACATTTGTTTCTCCAAGATCTCTTGCAATCTCTCTAAATTTTTCTTCTATATCTGCTGATGGAAAATAAGGTTGAAATCTACCCCTATCTAAATTAGAAAAACCTTCATCACTAATTTGTCTATCTTTAAATTCTCTTTGAAGTTCACTTCTCCTTAAACCTAAAACACCTGCCGCTTTTAAATCATTATACATATTTTGTGATACATCAAACCTTGCTTTATTAGATTTAAAAAATCTATCAATAACATCGTTAGGATCAATTCTTCCACCTTTTAATAATCCAAAATATCCACCTGTAAATTCTCTTCTAGCATTTCTAATACCAGTTTGGTATGCAGAAATTTTAAAACCCATGGCTTTCTGTGGATCTACTTTAATAGGCCTAAATCCCATAAACCCTGCTAACTCCGGACCTATTTCTAATTGATCTCCTCTTTTAGTAGGAACACCAAAACTTGCTTGACCTAATCTTTGAAACTGTCTGTAAGATGGTGCAAGAGCTTCTCCTAAATGTCTAAATTGAATTGACATTTTATCTCCTAATGCAGTTTGATCTGTATATAATAATCTACCGTCTTTAGTTCTTCCACCTCTAACTGTTAAATCACCCATAGCTTGAGTCCAAATAGATTCACCTATAAATGGATTCATAATCTCTGATGATGCTTCACCAACTCCTGATGCAAGACTAGCTAATAATTGTTTATCATTCATCTCTCCATCAGAAATATTATTTAATAATGTTCTTAGTGGTCTGGCCATTACATCATAAGCATTACTGTGACTAAAATCTATATATCTTAATTCACCATCTTCATCTTTAATTGGAATTAAAGTTGAGTTCTTAGACCAGTCTGGAACAAATCTTCTTAATGCATCCATTTCTTCTTCAGTTACATCATACATGGCTTTAGCACCTTCAGTTAATGCTACAGGTACACCTGCTGTAAATGATCCTAAACCAACTATTCTTTTAAAACCATCTGCATAGAATGGATTATCATTTTTAACTAACTGTCCAGTAGCTTCATCCATTACATATGGAAGCATATTACTACCAATAGTTTTTTTAGAGTGTTTCATTTGATTAATACCAAGCTGGGCTATATTAGTAGATGTTCTAATCATCTCAGATGGAAACGACATAAAATTACCTATAGGTAATAATCTCGATGTTCTAACAGCTGAACCTACAAATTCATAGTTTGGAACTGTATTCTTAACTATATCCGAAGACATTTTCTTTAATGCAAAGTCATCTAAAAATTCTTGGTAGTCTCCTTTAAAACCTGTCTTCTTAGCTTTATTAAATCTATCAAATAACTCCTCTTCATTAATATACTTTAAAGAATCTCTTGGAATTTTTTGACCTGCTTTAAGATAGCCATTTTTTAATTTAGATTTTTCCATTATGTAACTAGCTATTTTAAACGTATCATCTTCAGCTACATATTTACCTTGAAAAAATTGTCCAAGTTTTTTTAATCTACCCATCATTGGATTTAACATTGTATCAACATTGGCTGCTTGTTCGCCAAATTTAATATCTCTTAAAAGATTTTTTAAATCTCCAATTTGAACCTGTGAATTAACAACTCCTAATTCTAATAATTCTCTATATGCTTCTTGAGCTGCTGGTGTATTGTCTCCAAGTTTTAATAAACCTGAAACCTCAATACCTTCTTTAAATGCTTTTGAAAACTCTACAGGATTAAATAAATTACCATTTGCACCTACAAAACCAAATGCACTAACAAAGTTACGTATATGTGTTGGTACTGATAATACAGTTTTAGCTAATTGAGAAACCCCTTTTGGAAACAATAATAAATTTCTATACATCCAACTAACTGCAGCTTCAGCTCCTTCTTTATTCTCACCTCTTACAAACCCCTGAAGCCCGCCGCCTAAATTATTTATATGTTTAATTCCTTCAGATATTTCTTCAGTTGTAAATTTAGGTAATGGTACAGAATACTTACCTGATCCAGGTAGTTTTTGTACTAAATCAGAAGTTTCTACTATTTTAATTCCAGTCTTAGTAGAGTTCACTGCTTTTTCTGCAGCTTCTCTGGTATCCCAAAAAAATCCTCTTTTACCTTTTATAATTTGACCTTTTGCATTTAATCTATCAGCTTGAACAGCTGCATTTTTAAGACCCATATCTTTTATATAAGCTGAAGTCCTTGCAACCGATGACAAGTTTGTCATAGCATTAAATATAGAATATCTAGGATCTGAAATTTCTCCAAACAATTCTCTTATAGCTTTTGGAGGTAGATTAGTATCATCAATAACACCTTTTATGAAATCACCACCAGGTCTTCCTTCAACAGTTTTTTTAATATAATTATTAAAATCTAAATCTTTTGGTTTTTTTATTTTAGAAACTTCTGCCAATAATCTATCTACTTCTTCTTTAGCTGCTTGTCCTGTTGCTCCTTGTTCTCTAAAAAATGCAACAGCTCCATTGTATGCTTCATCGGTTGGTCTATATCTTTTAAATAATTTAGATATTCCTCTTCCTTGATCTTCAAATATTCTATAAGTTGATCCAACCCAATTTGTAATTCTATCTTTAAATAAAGATGAAATTTCATTTCTAGCTTTTTTAAGGGTTATTCCTTTTGTATTATTGTCTAAAATATTAATTAAATTACCAAACTCTTCCCTAGCATTATTAAGACCACCAACCAACATTTGTCTTGTTTCTTCTGGAACATTACTTCTTTTCATTTGATCTAATAATTCATCTACTTTTTTTGGATTTATAGCCTTACTTACATCTCCATCAAATAAAATACTATTTAAACCTTTTAAAAATTTTTCTCTTTCACCACGTAAAGATTTATCAAACATAGATTGTGTTTCAGGAAATATAGAATCTACTTGTCTTGTAACACTATTTACAATTTCTCTTGCTCTATTAATATCTTTAGATCTTAACCCCTCTTTTATTTTTTCAGCACCAAATATTTCTTTTGGTAAATTACCTTCAGGAGTAAAAGGCGCTACAATATATTTATTTAAAAATCTATCAAAAGATTTATTACTATAAGCAAGTTCTTTACCTCTTTGAGCTACAGCTTTTGCAGATTTACCTACACCATAAACAGCAGGAGTAATTAATAAAGACTCAGAACCAAACTTAACTCTGTTCATTAATTTTCTTATAGCATCTTCTCTACCACCATCTCTTTCTTCTCTATCTAATTGAGTTGGACCTGATTGAAACATATCTCCAAATGTTCCTATGTCTTCAGTGTCTGCAACTAAAGCTTCCCCAGCTGCACCTCCTAATGCTATTGCAGCATATCTCGGTACTTTTAATTTACTATTTAATTCTTGAGCTTTTCTTAAAGACATTTGAATGCCTTTTCCTTTTAAGTTAGGATACATCCCCGCTCTTTTTGCACCCAAAGCTCTCGCAGTTAAATTTCTAGCTGCTTTGTTTGCAAGTTTTGCACCAATACCTCCAGGTACACCTATCTGTATTAAACTTTCTGTAAGTTTACCTATAGCTCTTTGTTCTGCAACTTCTTCAAATGGATTTAGTTTATCAAAAAATTCTTCTACACTTGCCGCTGTATCTGTATCTGCACCTAGATCTATAAGTTCTGCTGCAAGAGATACTACTCCTTCAGGTACTTTTAAAATACCAGAGGCTACACCTGCTGCAAATGATTTATACCAAGATACATCATTGTCTTTTTCAATTGAACTTAGAGGTATGAACTCTGACATTTAAGTTCTATCCTTGATCTTCTATATTAGTTCCAAAAGGTGGGTTTCCAGACAAATCAGGATTTTTAGGTGGATACTTATATGATGGGTTATCAGTGTTATATTCATTACCACCTGCTTCAGTTTCACTTGCATCAGGTGTGTATGTATTAATATCAATTACTTTATATCCAAGTTCTCCATCAGAACCTTTACTTCTAGTTACTTGTTTAAATTGACCATCGGTTACATCATAAAATGTTTTACCAACATTTTTACTTTTTATCTCATCTGTAAATGGACCATGGTACTCGCCACCAGTAAAACCTGAAAAATTTTGACCAAATTTTTTATTAGCTTCTGCTTCTAATCCATTTAATTCAAAATCTGTTCTATGACCCGCTTGAACATCACTGTCATATTTTTCAATAAAACCTGCTTTACGTTTATCATAATTATCACCTTTTCTAATTTCTGCATTAGCATCAATCTGCATTTGTGTAAGATCTTTATCACCTTCTAATTTTTTCTTAATTTTTTCAAGTTCAAAAGCTCTACCATCTACTATTAAACGCTCTTCATATTTTTGTTTTTGTTCAATATTCATCTGCTCATATTCTCTAGCATCTGCAGTTATTCTTTCATCATATGCTCTTTGATCTTCTAAACTTAATTTGTCATATTTTCTTTGATCTGTTATTAGTTTCATGTTGTTATCAAAGTCTAGACCCTTCATTTCTTTTGTAAATAATCTATCACCTTGCTTCATTTCAGATTGAAACTGTTTATCTCTTTTATCCATGTCTGCTAAGAATTTTTGATCTGCTTCAACTTTTGCTTTATTAATATCAGATTCAATATCTAATTGTTCCCCAGATAATGCTATGTCTCTTTTTAATTTATCTCTTTCAGATAAACCTGCAAATAGATTTGTAGCGGGATCTTTAGCTGCTGTTGCTATATCAGATAGTAAACCACCTGTAGACGGTTGAGACATTAGATTTAATCCACCTTGAATTAAGAATTGATTAAATGGATCCATACCAGATGAAGAAAATTTATCTGCAACACCTTCAAGTCTTTCTCTTGCAGAAACAGGTTGTCCTAAACCAATCTCATTTTTTTGTCCTGGACTACCTATATTATAATTTGTTCTATCTTCAATACCAGACATGATACCATTCATGTTAGTAGATCCACCTCTAAACATTGGTCTTCTAAATACTTTACTCATATTAAGCCGGTTTCGTTGGGTTTAATGTTCTATATATTCCAGCTAACGTAGAACCTGCTCCTAACATAGAAGCTAATCCACTTGGATTAGGTGTTACTTCTTGAACAGATTTACCAGGATAACCGGCTATTAAACTTGTAACTCCAGCTCCATATTGTTGAGCTGCTGTTAAAGGTTGATTTAAATTTTGTACATTTAACTGTTGATTAGCACTTAGTTCTGATTGTTTTTGTGCCTGTAATGCTCCACCTAATGTAGTTAAACCTGCAATATCTTGTCCTTGTAATGCAGGAACATTTTGAGCTAAATTCATTTGATTACCAAATTGTTGTTGAGCTAATTGATTTGCTTGAGTAAATCCTTGACCCAATAATTGTGCCTGTAATGCTGCTCTATTTCTATCAGAACCTGCCATATATTCGGCTTCTTGAACACCCATTCTTGAACCACCAAATGCACCGGCAGCAACTGCATTTTGTGCGATTGAACCTAAACCTTTTTGTGCTTGAAGATCATACTCTCCTAAAGTTGCATTAATAACATCCTGTTGATAAGGAGACATAAATTGTTGATAGCCTGTAGGACCTGTAGCGGCACCTGCTGCTTGAATATAAGGTTCATATGAACCAAGACCTGATTGTAAATTTTTAACCGCTTGTTCTTGTAGGGGATCTAAAGCAGCTATGTTTTGAGCACCATAAACTTTTGAAAGATCAGCACCTTTAAAATCACCTACTGCAGAAGAAAGATCTTCTAGATAAGTTTTACCTGCTGCTTCTATAAATTCCGGTGGCCTGACTCTAGTCTCTTGAACTGCCATTATACTTTTCCTCCGTTTTCTAATTTTTTCATCATGTCATACATACGTTGTGCGCCTTTGTTAACATTACCATCACCAAATTCTCTTACTGCGTCTGCTGTCATTACAAATTCATTGTTTGATAACATTGCAGGTATATCATCTGCTTTTTCTTTTACACCAACTGGAGGAATAAATCCACCACTATCTCGTAAATCTAGCTCTTTTACACCTTGAGGATTAATGTTTATATCTAATCCTTCAATTCCTGAAGCCTGTTCCACTAACTCATCAGACCCATAAGCACGCATAATTCTACCACCCATATATGCGGGTTCTCTATATGTGTTTGCTGCAGTAGTAGTTCCTTTAACACTGTTAAACAACTGATCTATTTCTATAACGGACATATTTTTTACCATATCTCCATATCCTTTTTTAATTAAAAAATCTTTTTTAGGATTAGTTCCGTCGTCATAACCTATTCTTCCACCATTAGCTTGCATATTTCTTTGTACAAAATTTTCTACTTCTTGTGGAGAAGCAGTTTTATTTAATCTAGAATAATATGATCTTAAATAATTTGCTAATGCTTCCGGATTAGATTTTAATTCTTCTACTTGTTCGTCTTCCATACCTCCAAAAGCACCCCCAAGACCTAATATACCGGCAGCACCTGCTGCTTTTTGCATTCCAGATAAACCGCCTATAAAACTTTTAGCTTTACCAAACATACCAGCTAAACCACCACCTCCACTAAATAAAGAACTAAGTCCTCCAGGCATTAATGCGTTAGCACCAAAACCTAATATAGCTGCTTTACCTATAGGTGAACCTATTACTTTTTTAACTGTCTTACCAATAGACTTCACTAGACTTCCTAGTCCGTACATTTGTCTCGGCATTTGTCCTCTTGAAATTGGCATTATTCTGAACCTGCTCCTAATGGTGGCATTGCTGCTACTTTAATTTTTAATGATCTTGTTATATGTCCTTGTTGAGTAGCTGTTTCAGGATTAGCAATATCATCTTCTGCTTCTTTATCTGAATTGTACTCGTAATTAGTTTGTGTATTTCTCAATACTACTTCTGTTTCACATTTAACAACTGGTACTTTCTTACCATTTATTATTGTATAATTTACTGATCCTTCTTCTTTAAACGCCATTTTTTCTCCTTAGTCTCGATTAATTTCTAGTATAGCACAAGTTCCTTCTATATCATTAGCACTATCTGACTGAACTCGCAATATGTCATTTTCTTCTAACACAACTGATCCATCAGATATTGATTGCGAATTACTTGCCGCAATTGTATGTTTTGCAAACGTATATTGTGTGGTTGCTGAATTATCGTAAATATGTGCATGTACAACTACGTTTCCTGCTCCAACATTTGCCATATGTATATTTTGTATAATTGCTCTTGAGTTAGATGGTACCGTATAAATATCTGTAGCAGCAGTAGTTGTTAAATCAAACTGTGCATTTTTATATATGTTAGCCATTAACTACTACTCCCCGAAGATTTAAACCAAGTAAATCTTTCAGTCTCTTGTTTTAATTCATCTAAGAATGTAGAATTTAATTGTTCTGTTATCAAAGCAATAGCTCTATTAATTTGTTTCTGGTTTGATACATCATATTCTTCTTTTGGTTCAGGTATTCTTATTACTATCTTAGCCATGTTTACCTACAAAATAACAAAGCGGCTCTAGTATTTTTCTATACACTCTACCTAGCAAATGTACCTTGCCTCTTGATTCCTGACGTATGTCTATAGTTCTGTGAACTGCAATGTGTTCTAATATTTTTTTAACTACTTTATTTGTTTTAGCAATTTTAACTAAAGGTAAAAATAATTTGTGATAACCTTTTTGATATTCAGGTGCTAAACCTTTTGAATGTTTTAACCAAATTTTATTTCTAAAAGATCCAAAGCCATAAGATTCATTCATCATGGTACATACTATTTTAGAGTTGCTGTCATTGCTGCTGTCATTTCCACTATCAGTTGGTTGTATTTGATAATCACCTAAATTACCACTACCTGTTCCATATTTTGGAGATCCTTGACCTGCAGGGCCGCCTTTATCTGTTGCATTGTAACCGCTTCCGGCATTATATCCACCGCCTGTATCATTTCCGCCGCCATAATAATCTGTTGTATAACCACCACCTGGTGCTGTTCCGCCAGCGTCTGTCACTGAATCACCAACACCACCATAATAATCTGTTGTATAACCACCACCCGGTGCTGTTCCACCAGCATCAATTACTGAATCACCCACACCACCATAATAATCTGCTGTTCCATCATCTGTTACTTTAGGTGTTGTACCTATATCTTTATCATCTTGTCCACTTACATAAGGATCTGTTATATATGTAGGAGCTGTTTGTGTATAAATACTATCAGTATTATAAATATTTGGATTTGTAAAATCTAGGGATGTTGGATCAAACTCTTCATCATCTTCACCTTGAATATCTTTAATGTCATATGTAGGATAACCATCAATACCATAATTACTAGAATCACCTTCTGTAGAAAATTCTTTATCAGCATCCAAAACATCTTGAACTTGATTTTGATAATCTTTATATGCTGCATCTTCTCCTGTATAAAAATTTCTTTTAGATTGAATCATTGAAGTCATTTGATTAGCTTTTTTTGCACCAGGTCCAACGTAAGTTCCTAATTCATCATTCCAAGTAGCATTATATTTATCACCTAATCTATTTAAATTATCTAAAGCTTTTTCTGCTTCTACACCAACTCTTTCAGCATAATTACCAAAAGCAGATCTAGTGTTTAATCCAAAAGGATCTTTTGATAATCCTGAAGTATTTTCACCAAATACTGTTGGACCTGTATAACCCATTCTAGATGCAATAAATGCTTGATCAGCTCTAGGTAGTTCTCCATACTTATCCGGTAACAAAGCTCCTATTCCAAATTTAGATGGAGTTCTATAACCTAGATTAACAATGTCTTCAGCTGTTTGTGGTCGTTTCATACCTAAATTATCTATCAAAAATTTATTTAACCCTGTAGGATCTTGAGATAGACGTTTTTGTCTATCTAATGTAATTTGACTAAAATCTGTTGAAAGATCATAAGGATTGTTAGAACCACCTCCGCCGCCACCACCACCTTGTACAGGTAATATACGTGCTGTAGGTGCATTAGGATCTTGCGGTGGAATAGTTACAGGTGGAGGGTTAGTTCCAGGTTGATTAGTTCTGTCGTATTTAAAAGTCTTAGGTAAAGACTGATTCAAATACTGCATTGCTAAATCATATAAACTTGCCATTATCTTCTTCCATCCGGTTGTATGTCTATTCGTAAGGTGCCAAAACGCCAAGATTCACTAACATCTGTATTTTCTATTTTGATGTTAACAAACCTGCCTCTGGCTCTTGTATCCTTTTTATCAGTACTTGCAGTAATTGTAAAGGGGCTTAAAGAGGTATTAGTATCTGATTGTTGAGGATAACGCTTAACAGCAAGCGTTACTTTTGCATTACCTTGTAAATCTTTAAAATCAGGTACAAATCTTCTCATAGCTAAAAATATTTCTCCAGATATACCAGGACCACTTGATCTACCCTGTGCATCTTTTTGTTTTGATTGTATATCAAAATCATATGATTTTACAAATGAAGTAATGGTTGTAGTAGAACCATCTTGATTAATTTGATCTGTACCTACTTCATGTTCAAACAATTGAGTTTGACCTAAACCATCTTGCCCTACAACTGCAGGAAAAGTTCCAGATGATGTTGAATTAAATTTTGTTGCGATAGGTTTTTGATATACATTGGCATCAATCCAAGAAGTTCTAGCTTCGGTTCCAATATACCAAACACCACCTTTCATAGGTTCTCCATAATTAAATACAACATACTGATCATTATACTCAGAACTAGTTGATGGATAATACCAAACAACTTCTGTAAATAGGTTATTGATACCTGCTGCAACTTGTTGACCTTTAGTTGTATCTGCTTGATCATATACATAATCTTCAACACTACATGGTAGTGATTTAACTGTACCATCAAACATAAAGAAGCCATTATTAGACATCCAAAACGCAGCCCCATCTATTTCAACAGCTGCATTCTTACCAATCAATCCACAGTTAGTACCAACTTGCTCGAACCCAAATGTAAAAGGTGCACCGATAAATTTCATTGTGTATAATGCATTATCTGTCCAAACAAGAATTGTTTCTTTTGCTTTTAATGAACCCATAATTTTTGTACCATCTTGTAGTCTTTGAGAACCTGCTGAATTGATAGATGTTGGTGTATATTCATTTATATTTTCTTGATCAGAAAATCTTATAAACATATCATCTTGTGTAGTAGTATCACCGATAGTTGTTTCTGTTCCTAGATGAATTAAGTGACGTGTTGTAGGTGAAACTAACGTAACCCTGGTTGCAGTTGGATTAGCAGATGTTGAAAAACCAGATGTGCTTGTTGATGCTCTAACTGTTAAAGGTGATGCTGCTCCTGCATTCCATGTAAATGTTTTACCATTAGCAATAGTTGCAACTAACACTTGACCAAAGTTACTTAAACTCCAGAGGCCTGGTTCCAGAGTCACGTTAGAAGCTTTTACAGCATTTCCAAAACCTGTAAAGTTTGAAGCGTCTGTAACAGTTGCACCTGTTGAGTGAGCTTGACCATTTGAAGTACCTGTAGTTGCAGTTCCAAAAGCTCCTCTAGTAATGCCTGTTAAAGTGTTTGTACCTTTTCCATTGTATGTAATTAATTCATTACCAACTGCTATAGTACCTGTAGCAGGAAAACCAGAATTTGATGTAACGTTAATGACAGTTCCTGATCCACCGGTACCATTAGTGTCTGCAAGTAAAGCACCATTTAAAGTTGTTGTAAATGGACTTTGAACAGTACCACCATATTGTCCAATACCAAAACCATAACCATAAGATTGTGCAGCAGGACCAACTTGTTCATATGGAATTACACTACATGAACCACCACCGGCAGTTCCTGTTGTAGTTTCTGTTCCCGTAATAATTGCAACTAGAGATGAAGTAACTCTAGTTACTTGAAATAATTTATCTTCGAATGCGGCATCAGTTAATCCTATACCACTTGGTACAGTCACACTATCTAATAAAATAATATCACCAGCTTGTAAATTATGATTAGATGAAAATGTTAATGAAACTTCTTTTGTTGCATCTACAGCAGACATAACAACACTTGCAATTGTAGATTTTATAGGTGTAATATCGTAAAGTTGTCCTTCAAAGTAAATAAGTAAAAATTTATCTGTACCTATTGCAACATACCTATTTCCATCTAAATCAACAAATGCAAACTCACGTCTTGCAACTCCTACAATACTATCTGATATTAATGAAGACCAGCCACCAACTTTTTCAGGTAGGTTATATCTAAATCTAACATTATCACAATCAACCCATCTGTTTTCCGCACCAGATTCTGTATCTTGTTTGTCTATTCCAGGTAAGACTTTAAAATCAATAAGAGCCATACTTTATGCTCCTTATGCTGTGTTGGTTTTATATGCCCAACCTCTTGTTGAATCTACATACACTAATGTAAAAGCTTGGCCGTTAGTGGTTAGTGTTAGATTAGATGTGCCTGTATTAATAGGCTGACCGTTTCTATTTAGTATTAAATTGTTAGAGTTAAATGTTCCTCTTGCATCGATAAATGTAATTTCATCTCCTGTAGCAGGTGATGTAGGAAGTGTAATTGTGATTGGGTTAGCTGTTGTATTTGCAAAAATTTGTTCACCAGCAGATGCTGTGTAAGCAGTTACTGTTGAAGAGTTTACTGTTATGTAACCTTTAGTTTTCATACCAAGATTAACATTAGTTCCATCTGAATAAACTAATACAGTTGCACCTGAAGGAATCAATACTCCTGATCCAGATACAGTTTTAACCGTTAAAGTTTTTATACTTCCAGAACTTTCTCTAGTAGTTGCATCTTGAAACACCATCACTCTTTCAGCAGTGTCTGGAATAGTGACTGTTCTGTTACCTGTTAACGTTCCTGTTAGTTTAATATATATGTTTTTACCATTTGATGTTGCACCATTATCTAATGCTAGTGCTACGTCTGCACCACCTACCGCTAATGATAAATAACCTGTAGATAATTGTTCTAAGATCTGTAGGTTTGTATTAGTAATTGTACCCCAAAGACCTGCTTTTTCACCGGTAGTAATTAATTCTAATTTTGAGTTTGTTGAATAACTTGATGCCATAATTCTCCTAATAAGGGTCTATATTAACCCATGTTTGTGATGCTCCTGGATCTATAGGTTGCCATGTAATGATACCTGGATCATTGACAGTAAGAGTCATAGGCACGCCTGTAGGACTTACATTCGCAGCTGCAGTGATTGTAACACTTCCTGTAGATAAGGTCAATTCATTCTTAGTAACACTTACGTTAGCTGCAGCTGTAACCGTAACTGCTCCTACACCTAAAGTAAATGGTGTAGCTGTAGGTGTTACATTAGCTGCTCCACTTATTGTTAATGAACCAAAACCTAGAGTTAATGGATTTTTTGTTGGTGTTACAAAAGCTCCTGCTAGTGCAGACGATTGACCGACTGCAAGAGTTAATTGATTAGCAGTTACATTAACAGTAACATTTGGATTAAAGAACGATGTCGATATTGGAGCACCGGATATGGAAGTCAGTCCGAGCATGGTCTATGCTCCTGGTTTAGTTGGCCATGTAACAGCGTCTACTTCAGCAACTGTCGTTAATCCATTTGTAATGTCTCTTAAAGATTGTCTGTAAGTTGTCATATCTGTTGATAGTGTATTGTCAGATAAAGCAAGATAATCAGTATCAGCTAATAGTTTATTTCTTTTAGTTCTTAAATCTTCCATAGCTGTATCAAATTCTACTGCTGTGAATTGTGCTTCTATGTCAGCTTTAGGAATAGGTGTTGTTCCATTGTGCCATTCTATTTCACAAGTATCAATATCGCTACCTCTTATAGCAACTATTGCATTTGGATTTATTTTTTTTATTGCATTAAAAATTTTCATATTATGCTCCTATTTCCATAGCTGTTATTGTTGATGGCACATTATTTTGAGAAATTTGACCAGCACCACTAGCATCTTCCAATCTTACTTTAACTGAATATGTAATTTGTGAAGTACTTGATGGAGAATCTAAATAGCTTAAACCCATATGACCAATTACTCTACCATCACTTTCATGTGAACCTAAATTACCATTACCTTTATTTGGTTCGCCAAGATTTGTTGAATCTCTAAAAAAACTAGCAATTACTCTATTATCTGATTGATTTATATAAGAACCACCAAGACTAGCAAAAAGCATAATTTTAGAAGATGTTGCTGATGGAGTTATATTTAAAGTTAAACCTGTAGCTGTAAAAGTTTGACTGCCATTATTAGTAAATTCAGATGTTAAATCATCTGTTACAACTTGCAAAACCTTACCACCTACACCAGCTGGTAATGCAGTTATATTCCCGATTGAAGTATCGTTAATATTGGCTGCAGGAAGTGTCCCTGTTATTGCATTTGCTCCGCCTAGTCTAGTTATTGCCATATTATGCTCCCGTCAACGCTTTAATTTCTGCGTCGTCCAATCCTAAATCTTTTAGCTTCTGTTTACCAGATGCTTTTTTAGTTTCTGCGTTTTGCTTTTCTTGTTCTATTTCATTTTCAATCGTTGATATTTTAACTTCAAGATCAGATTTAGAAATTGGTGTTGTTCCTTCCAACCATTCAATACTGTCAATGTTATTATCTTTAAAAGTAAATTGTGCTGTTGGATTTAATGCAAATATACTTTTTATAATTTTATCAATACTATCCATAATCTATGCTCCTATTTCCATTAAAGTAACAAAAGAACCCATACCGCCTCTATTGAAAACAATAGCTTCTCCAGATGTTTCAATTCTTGATTTTAAAGTGTACGTTACCTCATTTGTGGTGCTAGGAGAATCTTTGTGTGAATAAGCATAAGTACCTTGCATTTGCATATTAGATGCACCAAAAACATTGTTTGCTATATTATCATTATTACCACCACCAATTAAACTAGTATCACTTCCTCCTACTGTTCTTATAAGATTAACTCCACAAAAAGTAGTTGCTCTACTAACACTCATACTAAAAGTTCCAGTTATAAGCACTAAAATTGTTGAACTACTTGCACTAGGAGTTATGTTTGCAGTTATACCAGTTGTAACATTACTTTGACTTGAAACAGTTGTTGGACTGCTTATTTGTGCGGTAACTATTTGTAAAACTTTTCCAGTGACTAAAGCAGAACCATTGTTCTGTAATGTCCCAACAACGTTTACTGTATCACCCGATGCTCCGATAGTAATAGTATCAGAATTCTCGTTGATAATGTTATTACCCGATGTATCTTGTATCTCGTCTACTTTTAAAATTGCTGTCATTATGCTCCTATTAACGCTTTAATTTCATCATCGTCAAGACCCAGGTCTTTTAATTTTTGTTTACCAGATGCTTTTTTAGTTTCTTTATTAGCAAATTCTTCTTCAACAGTTGGTATCATATTTTTAATATCTTGTTTAGATATTGGAGTTGTTTCATCTATCCAATTTATTTCAATTGTATCAATATCATCACCATCAAAATCAAATTTTGCATTTGGATTTATTTTTTGAATTGCCAAAGCTATTTTTATAGAATGTTTTAATTCATTATCCATTAAGTATCTCCTATTCGTCTAAACATAAATCTTGTGCTACTACCATCATTTGTAGAAGAGCTATCTCCATTATAAACAGTAGCATTGTTATTAGAAATTGCATCAAATTTAACTTTTACAAGTGAAGTACTTGTGACATCAATTAAATATTCACTATAAATAGCCCCAAAAGAATTTGATGATCCACCATCATCACTGGTATTAACTCCAGATGCTCCTATATTATAATAAGTAGAATTATTAGTTGTTACAAACACTCTAACTGAATTTGATCTATTTGCATCTGTTGTAGTATAGCTATTAAGAGCCCCAACTAGATAATATCCTGTTGATGGAAATGTAAATATTCCAGAACTTTCAGTCATTCCTGATGATCCAAGTAAACTAAAACCAGCTCTAGTTGTTCTTGCTAAATTTGCTGTAATGTCAGATTGAGTATTACTTACAGTTTTACTAGAAGTTAATCTAAACTCATCTGCCATTGTAATTCCTTGAGTAATACCTGTAATAGTTACGTTAGAAAGATCTACAGTCTCCCCAGATTGACCAAGTGTAATCGTCCCTGATCCAGAGCTCGTTGTTATTGTTCCTACTTTTAATGTTCCGTCTGCCATAATTTAAACTCCGATTAACTTGTGCATTGAAAAATATGCACCTTCTTGTTTCATATCCCAAGTATTACCTACAGCTTTACCATAAACTTGAATGTAATCACCTACTGATAAATTTTGTACAGTTGTAATTGATACAGTATTTGAGTAATTATGTCTCCACTCATTAGTTGAAAGATGATGTTCTTCTTCAACTAAAAAATTACCATTTTTATTTAATCTTAATACTTTAGCTTGATAAGAACTGTCAACTCTAAACATTAAATGAGCAGTAATAAAATATTTTCCAGCTTCTCCAGATGGAACTGTAAATTTATAATTTGAAGATGTGTTAGTATAAGCACCATCTGTATCCCAAGCCTCTGTATCAAAAGCAGTTAATGTAAATGTGCCATCACTTAAATTATTTTGATCTGTTGACATTGTTGCACCAAAAGCTGGAGTGTTATCTCCACCAATACCAGATACAAAGTTTGCTCTAGTCATTTTTTTCAATGCACTAGCTGATGTGTCATGTATTAATATTGTGTCATCTGTAGCGATAGAAGTTTCAGCAGTTTGACCAGTAATAATTGTAGGTGCAGTTTGTGAGTTTCCAACAGATGCGTTTGGTGGATTAACAGTTTGTAAAGCTCTGCCAAGATAAACTGCATACATAGAATCTCCAGATGCTGTTGCACTAGATAATGTAAGTGTAGTACCAGAAGCTGTGTATGCTT